>ERZ506742.455-NODE-455-length-14300-cov-5.71071_pt1 | contig 14300 bp, 10 predicted proteins | sample MGYA00512570_ERZ506742 | MGnify/ENA metagenome assembly ERZ506742 | reverse complement strand
ACATAGGGGAATTTCTCGCCATAGTTCACGCTCTCGCCCTTCTTGACCGCCAGGGCGTCACCGGCAAGACCATCTATTCCGACTCGCACAACGCCATCCTATGGGTGCAGAAACGCCAGTGCAAGACCAAGCTGCTGCGCACACCGCAGACAGAACAGCTCTATCAGATAATAGCACGCGCCGAAAACTGGCTCCGCACGCACCAGATAAACAATCATATCGTGAAGTGGGAGACAAGAAAGTGGGGAGAAGTGCCGGCGGATTTCGGCAGGAAAGGGTAGTTATTCATAAGAACCCATAAAGCTCTATCTACGGTCTGCTTATAGGCAGAGAAACAAATTAAAAGGCTTTACATTAGGTCTTGGAGAATCAGTTCTCTATGACCTAATGTAAAGCCTTTTATTTAAATCCGATAGGATTGGAAGATTTGTCCTATCAACTCAAAACTGAACAATTCACAATGCGCCTTGGCGCACAATTCCTAATTCAAAACTCCTAATTCGGACGGCGAGTGCCGTCCGAATTTTATCCCACCTGGCTACCCGGCTTAACCTCACCGAGTACGGAGGTGACGTTGAGCTTGCCGTCGAAGTTTACGGCTGAGAGAATCATGCCCTGGCTCTCGATGCCCATCATCTTGCGCGGAGCGAAGTTGGCCACGAAGAGCACGTCCTTGCCGATGAGCTGCTCCGGCTCGTAGTAGGCGGCGATGCCGCTGAGGATGGTGCGGTCCTTGCCCGAACCGTCGTCGATGGTGAACTGGAGGAGCTTCTTGCTCTTCTTCACCTTCTGGCAGTCCTTGATGTGACCCACGCGGATGTCGAGCTTCTCGAATGTGTCGAAGTCTACGTTCTCCTTCACTGGAGCAGCCACGTAAGAGGCAGCCTCATTGGCCTTCTTCGTGTCCTCAAGCTTCTGGAGCTGAGCGTTGATGGCTTCGTCCTCAATCTTCTCGAAGAGGAGAGCCGGTGTGCCGAGCTGGTGTCCGGGCTTGAGCAGTTCGGTGCTGCCGAGCTGTGCCCAGTCTGTCTCCTTGATGTTGAGCATCTCACGGAGCTTGGCAGAGCTGAACGGGAGGAACGGCTCGAAGGCAATCTCGAGGTTGGCAACGAGCTGGAGCGAGATGTAGAGGATGGTCTTCACGCGCTCCATGTCGGTCTTGGCCACGTGCCAAGGCTCGCAGTCGGTGATGTATTTGTTGCCGATACGGGCGAGGTTCATAGCCTCCTTCTGTGCGTCGCGGAACTTGAAGGTGTCGAGCAGCGCCTCCACCTTCTGCTTCACGTCCTTAAACTCCTCGATGGCAGCGCGGTCTACATCCTGCAGCTCGCCGCACTCGGGAACGATGCCGTTGAAGTATTTCTTTGTGAGCTGGAGGGCACGGTTGACGAAGTTGCCGTAAACGGCTACAAGCTCGTTGTTGTTGCGGTCCTGGAAGTCCTTCCAAGTGAAGTTGTTGTCCTTTGTCTCGGGAGCGTTGGCTGTGAGCACGTAGCGCAGCACGTCCTGCTTTCCTGGGAAGTCAACGAGATATTCATGGAGCCATACAGCCCAGTTGCGTGACGTAGAAATCTTGTCGTTCTCGAGGTTGAGGAACTCGTTGGCTGGTACGTTGTCGGGGAGGATATAGTCGCCGTGAGCCTTGAGCATTGTGGGGAACACGATGCAGTGGAACACGATGTTGTCCTTGCCGATGAAGTGGACGAGGCGTGACGAAGGATCCTGCCACCACTTCTGCCACGTTCCCCACTTCTCGGGCTGCGCGTCGCACAGTTCCTTGGTGTTTGAGATGTAGCCGATGGGAGCGTCAAACCATACGTAGAGCACCTTGCCGTCTGCTCCCTCTACGGGAACGGGGATACCCCAGTCGAGGTCGCGTGTCATGGCGCGGGGCTGGAGGTCCATGTCGAGCCAAGACTTGCACTGTCCGTATACGTTAGGACGCCACTCCTTGTGGTCCTCGAGAATCCACTTCTTGAGCCAGTCCTGCCACTTATTGAGCGGCAAGTACCAGTTCTTCGTGGCCTTCTTAATGAGTCCGTGACCAGGATTGTTCTTGTTGGTGGGGTTGATAAGCTCCTCAGGTGAGAGTGTTGCACCACACTTCTCGCACTGGTCGCCGTAAGCGCCCTCTGCTCCGCAGCGCGGACATGTGCCTACGATGTTGCGGTCGGTGAGGAACTCACCCGTAACCTCGTCGCAGAACTGCTCCTCTGTCTTCTCCACCAGCTCGCCCTTGTCGTAGAGCGTGCGGAAGAAATCGGAAGCAAACTTATGGTGAATCTTGGATGTCGTGCGGCTGTAGACGTCGAACGAAATGCCGAAGTCCTCAAACGACTTCTTGATAAGATTGTGATAGCGGTCGACCACCTCCTGAACGGTGATGCCCTCCTTGCGGGCGCGGATTGTCACGGGCACACCATGCTCGTCGCTGCCGCCGATGAACATCACTTCCTTCTTCTTTAGGCGCAGATAGCGAACGTAGATGTCAGCGGGGACATACACTCCGGCGAGGTGTCCGATGTGAACGCCACCGTTGGCATAAGGCAAAGCAGCTGTCACGGTGGTACGTTTAAAATTCTTCTCTTCCATTATATTATTGTGTTTTTTTGATTTCTGACTGCAAAGTTATGAAAAATCAATACAATAGACGATATTGTTGATAATAAAAACATCCAAGCTTGCTTGTTTTTTATTATTAAGACGCTGAGTAACTTATCAACCAAAACGAAAAAGGCGCAGCTCCCTGTGGGAACTGCGCCTTATACATTATATATTCTTAGCGAATGGTCTTTACTTTACCTCTACTACTTCTGCCTCAGCAACCGGCTCGTTCTTGATCTTGCGACCAAGGATAACGTATGCCAGAGGAGCGGCAATGAAGATAGAAGACAATGTACCGAAGATTACGCCGAGCAACATTGCGAACGAGAAGCTGCGAGTGCTCTCACCGCCGAAGCAGAAGATACAGAGCAGCACGATGAGTGTTGAGAGCGACGTATTGATGGTACGTGCGAGGGTCTCGTTGAGCGACTTGTTGAAGAGATCCTGAAGATCCATCTTCTTGTGAAGTCCGAGGTTCTCACGGATACGGTCGAATACCACCACCTTATCGTTGATAGAGTAACCGATAACGGTAAGGATGGCGCCGATGAACGTCTGGTCTACCTCAAGCGAGAAGGGCACGATGTCCCAAAGCAGCGAGAAGAAGCCGATGACGATGGTGGCGTCGATGGCAAGGGCGATAGTAGAACCGAACGAGAATGCCACGTTGCGGAAACGTATCAGAATGTAGACGAAGATGGCTGCGAGGGCGAAGATCACAGAGATGATGGCACCGTGTGTGATGTCCTTTGCCACTGCCGGACCTACCTTCGTAGACGATACGATAGAACCGCCTGCGCGTACGTCAGGATTCTTGAATGCTTCAACGCTCTTCTGTGTTACGAGGTTAGCGCCGTGCAGACCCTTATAGAGGATGTTCTCCACCTCGTTGTCGATGGCGGGGCTGTTCGACTCAATCTTGTAGTTGGTAGAGATACGGATGGTCTTGCCGTCTGTACCGAGAGCGAGGGCGTTCACTGTAGCTCCCTTAAAGAGCGGTGTGAGGGCTGCCTTTACTTCCTCAGGCTCTACCTGCTTCTCGAGCACCACTACGTAGTTGCGACCACCGGTGAAGTCGATACCCTTGCTCAGACCGCGAACGAAGAAGCTGCCAATCATCACGAGGACGATAACGCCGAATACTGAGAACGACTTCTTTGACGACGACATGAAGCCATAGTTCTTGTTGGCCATGAAGTTGCGCGAAATCTTGGTAGAGAAGGTCTGCTTTGTCCACTTATCGTGTGCCATACGGTTCTCGTAAACGAGACGTGTGAGGAACACGGCTGTGAAGAATGAGCAGCAGATACCGATGATAAGCGTCGTGGCGAAGCCGCGGATAGGACCTGTACCGAAGACGTAGAGAATCACACCGGTGATGATAGATGTGAGGTTCGAGTCGAAGATGGCTGAGAAGGCGTTGCTGTAACCCAGTGAGAGAGCCTGACGTGTGCCGAGACCCTTCTTGAGTTCCTCCTTGGTACGCTCGTAGATAAGCACGTTGGCATCCACCGCCATACCGAGGGCAAGCACAATACCGGCGATACCAGGCATTGTAAGGGCGGCCTGGAAGGACGCCATGATACCCATGGTGAAGAAGAGGTTGAGCAGGAGTGCGCCGTTAGCAACCATACCCGGGATGAAGTCGTACATCACTACCATGTAGATCATCAGGATGATGAAGGCAACGATGAACGAGATGAAGCCCTGCTGGATTGACTGTGCACCGAGTGTCGGACCTACAACCTCCTCCTGCACGATGTGTGCGGGGGCAGGCATACGACCTGACTTAAGTGTGTTGGCCAAGTCCTTGGTGTCCTCGATGGTGAAGTTACCAGAGATTGAAGACTGACCGCCAGAGATCTCGCCGTTTACGCGGGGAGCTGAATATACTGTTCCGTCGAGTACGATGGCGATGGCCTTGCCTACGTTGGCCTTTGTGAGGGCAGCCCAGCGGCGTGCACCGTCAGAGTTCATTGTCATCGAAACCTCAGGCGTACCGGTAAGGTTGTTGAACTGGTCCTTAGCGTCTGTCACTACGTCGCCCTCGATGGGAGCGCGGCCGTTGGTGGTTGTCACCTTGATGGCGTGAAGCTCGTAGATGTTCTTAGCCTGGATGCCGTCAGCGGGCTTTGCGCTCCAGAGGAGACGGCAGTCAGAAGGAAGAATCTGCTTAGCGAGTGCAGAATAGATGATCTTGTTAACAGCGGCAGTATCGCGTGCAGAAGCGTAGCCTACGAGGCTGAGCGCACCGTTGCCTGTGGGCTGGAAGATAGAGAGAAGCGGATGCTCCTTCTTTGCCTGCTCCATCTGGCTGGCGCTTTCCTTCTCGGCAGCACCTGCCTTCTTCTTCATCTGGAACTTGGCAGTGGCCTTCTTTGCTGCGGGAGCAGCTGCTGTGTCTACAGCTGTGGTGTCTGTAGCCTCGTCCTTGCCAGAGCGTACGTTAGCCTCGCGCTGGTCGATCTGCTGGAGGAAAGGAATAATCTCGTCAGAGTTGTATGTTTCCCAGAACTCGAGGTTGGCGCTTCCCTGGAGGAGCTTGCGCACACGCTCAGGCTCGTTGATACCCGGCATCTCCACCATGATACGTCCCTGCTGGCCCTCCAGCTTCTGGATGTTGGGCTGTACTACGCCGAACTTGTCGATACGTGTGCGGACTACGAGGAAAGAGTTGTCGATGGCTGCCTGCACCTCAGCGCGGAGAACCTTCTCCACGTCCTTGTCTGAAGAGTTAGGCGACACCTTGCCCTGGAGCTGCTGTGTGGCGAAGATTTCAGAGAGGTGATGGCCCGGTGCGTTCTTCTTGTATGCGTTGATGAAGAGAGTGATGAAGTCGCTCTGGCTTACCTCATGCTCGGCGCGTGCTTCCTTCATTGACTTTGTGAAAGCTACGTCGGTCTTGTGGTCGGCGAGGTTCTCCACTACGTCGGGAACACTCACTTCGAGGATGACGTTCATACCGCCCTTGAGGTCAAGACCGAGACCGATCTGTGTTTCGAGACACTTCTGATAAGAGTAGATGCCAAGATACTTCACGGAGTCCTTGTAGTCCTGCTGTGCGATAGGATCCTTTATCTTCGCAGCCTGGCCGTCATAATACTTAGTGGCGGCAGAGAACGAGAGATAAAAGATACTTGCAAGCGTCAGAAGGACGGCTGTTACAATTACAATACCTTTGTTCTGCATTTTTGTTAGTTTTTATTTATTATTTATTTTTTCCTATAGTACAGTTAGCGTGCAAAGTTACTTATTTTCTCTCGTTTTGCGAAATTTATAACTCTATTTCTTTTATTTAGTAATGTTTAGATTGCCGTTTGCGGGTTAAATCGCTATGGTTTAACGGTTTTTACGCTCACTGTCATTCCTTTTTACGCTCCAAAGAGCATATTATCGGATAGTGGTCGGACGCCTTTACGGTATTGTCTACGCGGCAGGCGTATGGTTTCCAGTGCGAAGAGCACATGATATTGTCGATGCGCACGTAGAAGGCGTTGTAGTGGTATGATATGCCGGGACCGTTGGCGCTGGCTACGTAGCAGTCGGTCAGGACAGAGGCGAGACGATGGCGCACGTAGGATATGGGCGAGTCGTTGAAGTCACCCGTAAGGATAATGCTCATGCCTTCATGTCGCTCCACGTATGCAGCCACGGAGTCGGCTTGCGGGGCACGTATGGCGGATGCTTCAGCCAGTTTGCGCCAGATGTTTCGCGATTCTCTCTCGGCTTCCTTGCGCTTCATGTCGCCCTTTAGCATAGCCTTGAAGCGACGACGGTCGTCTTTGGAGAGGCCGGTGGTCTCGAAATGGTTCACCACGACGATGGTGGTGTCGCCACCGGGGGTGAGCAGGTGATAGGCAGCCGAATTGTTGGCACGCGACTCATAGTGGATGGTGTCGGTGCGGATTATTGGATATCTGGAGAAAATGGCAATGGGGTCGCCGCCTTTCGGGTCAGTAATGCGACTGTTGGGATAGAGTTTGCCAAGACGTTCCAAGATTCGATCTTTCTTCCATCCGTCCGAGCAGAACTCCTGCATGCAGAGAATGTCGGGGCGTTGCTTCTCCACGTAGTCGAGTATAGGGCACGGTTCGTCAGGCGATGTCCATGTCTGGAAATAAAAGACATTGTACGACATCACCTTCAGACTGCCTTTCGGCGCTTCCTCTGGCATGTTGAGCGGCGTGTAGGTGCGGACCGGCACGAAGCCCAAGATGAGTCCGACGACGGGAATGACTGCCATTCTCTTCCTCACGATAAGCCAGAAGAAGAGGAAACCGACGTTCAGAGCAAGGAAGACGGGGAAAAAGAGACCGATGTTGGCAAGGAGCGGATGGCTGACGGGATTGATGCGGTCACTGAAGCCTATAAGCAGCATGCAGGCGATGGTGGCGATGTTTCCTCCAGCTATCAGCCTTACTGTAAAGTCCTGTAGGTTTTTCATTGGCGCTTGCTGAAGTCGAAGAGTTTCTGCTTTTCCTCACGTGTGAGGCTGTCGTAGCCCGAACGACGTATCTTGTCGAGGATGGCATCTATCTCGGCCTGCTCGCGCTGACGGCGCTGGTTATACTCCCAGTCGGTCTCGCGATGTGCTGAGCCACCGTAAGACTGACCGCCGTAAGACTGGCCACCACCATTTCTGCGGGCAGAACCGTTTCTGCGGCGTTCCCATGAAGAGCGGAGCGAATCGAAGAAGCTCTGTCCTCCACGACTGTTATATCCAACGCCGGGATGACGACGCCAGTAACGGATGAGGAAGAAGCCTATGACCATACCACCGAGGTGTGCGAGGTGTGCCACGCCATCGCCCGGTGTTGACAATGCCATGAACATCTCAACGGCTGCATAGCCTACGACAAACCACTTGGCCTTGATGGGCACGGGCAGCGGGAAGATGAAGAGGCGCTCCTCGGGATAGAGCATGCCGAAAGCGAGAAGGATGCCATAGATGGCACCAGAAGCGCCTACGGTGGTCCACATGTTCAGATAACGCGCATTGGCTGCTGCCACCTCATACACCTGAGAGAAACGGAAGTCAGGCAACTGGTCGGCGGCAAGCATGTAGAACTGGGCGAACTGCGCCAGCTCCTGAAAGAGTCCGGCACCGACGCCGCAGGCTATGTAATAGAAGAGGAACTTGCGCGGTCCCCATGTGCGCTCCACGATGCAACCGAACATCCACAAGGCGAACATATTGAAGAATATGTGGCTCCATCCTCCATGTGCGAACATGTAGGTGAAGAGCTGGTAAAAGTGGAAGTCAGGGGCAAGCATGAAGTGCAAGCCGAGGAGGTCGTTAAGGTCGATGCCAAGCCCGCGGAAAGCGTAGGTGGCAAGGAAGACAACGACATTTATTACGAGTAGGTTTCGTGTGATTGTTGGAATGTTGTTCATATCTTACATTGTGGTTGTTATATCGTACGTAAATGTGGGGTGGGGGATGCTTTACGGATGGACAAAATTAATAAAAATCCCCGTAATATGGGTTAAAAAGACCAATCAGCTACTTTTTTTTGAGTTATTTATGCACTTTTTCCGCTTTTTTGTTTGGATTGTGAAAGGAATAGCCTAAATTTGTCGTTGGAATACTGAAAGTTACGCCATTTTGGTATAAAAACAAACAAACAATTTTAAATAATTCGAATTATGAACAAGACAGAACTTATCGAGAAGATAGCAGCAGGTGCTGAGTTGGACAAGGCAAAGGCTAAGAAGGCTTTGGAGGCAACTCTCGATGCTATCAAGAACGCACTTGTAGATGGCGACAGCGTACAGCTCATCGGCTTCGGCACATTCAGCGTAAACGAGCGTCCCGCCCGCGAGGGTATCAACCTCCACACTAAGGAGAAGATCACCATCGCAGCTAAGAAGGTGGCTAAGTTCAAGGCTGGTGCAGCTTTGGCAGACGCTCTCAACTAAGGCGCAACCTTATAAAGGCGAATAGCCTGAAAGCAAAAAAGGAGACGTTCCCGAGGGAATGTCTCCTTTTTTGTTGTCCTAGGCGGATTCGAACCACCACAAACAGAACCAAAACCTGTTGTGCTACCATTACACCATAGGACAATTGTGGCTGCAAAGGTAATGATTTTTTGCTTTGCAGCCAAATTTTTGCGTATTATTTCGCTGTAACGAGTATTACTTTACAGTGATGAGATAATAGTTCTTCTTACCGCGCTGTACGAGAAGGTACTTGCCGTCGATGAGGTCTTCTTCACCTACTGGACGGTCGAAAGCAGCGAGCTTCTCCTTGTTGAGCGATACGCCACCACCCTGAACGAGCTTGCGCATCTCGCCCTTAGAAGCGAAAATCTTGACGTCGTCACGTGTGAAGAGGTCCACTGCGGGCTGGCCGAGCTGGTCCTTGGCAAGTGTGAAGTGAGGAACGCCCTCGAAGATGGAAAGCAATGTTGCCTCATCGAACTTCTGAAGGGTCTCCTTTGTTCCCTTACCGAAGAGGATGCTTGATGCCTCCTGCGCCAAAGCGAGATCGTCAGCTGAGTGTACCAATGTGGTAACCTCCTCAGCGAGTCGCTTCTGAAGAATACGACGACCCGGATCCTCTGTGTGCTCTGCAATGAGAGTGTCGATGGTCTCCTTGTCGAGGTCGGTGAATATCTTGATGTACTTCTCTGCCTCTGCGTCGCTGACGTTCAGCCAGAACTGATAGAAAGCATAAGGAGTGGTGCGCTGCGGGTCGAGCCATACGTTGCCGCTCTCTGTCTTGCCGAACTTCTTGCCGTCTGACTTTGTGATAAGCGGGCATGTAAGGCAGTAAGCCTCTGTCTCGTTGCCGAGTGTGCGGCGGATAAGCTCAGTACCGGTGGTCATGTTGCCCCACTGGTCGTTGCCGCCGAGCTGCAGGCGTACGCCGTGATGCTGATAGAGATAAAGGAAGTCGTAACCCTGAAGCAACTGGTATGTGAACTCAGTGAATGAGAGTCCGTCACGTGCCTCGCCGTTGAGACGCTTCTGCACGCTGTCCTTAGCCATCATGTAGTTTACGGTGATGTGCTTGCCCACCTCGCGAGCGAAGTCGAGGAAGGTGAAGTCCTTCATCCAGTCGTAGTTGTTGACGAGTTCTGCCTTGTTGGGTTCTGCGCCGTCGAAGTCAAGGAACTTAGACACTTGCTTCTTGATGGCCTCCTGGTTGTGGTAGAGAGTAGCTGAGTCAAGGAGATTACGCTCCTGGCTCTTTCCTGACGGGTCGCCAATCATACCTGTGGCACCGCCTACGAGAAGATAGGGCTTGTGTCCGCAGCGCTGCAGGTGACGCAGCATCATGATACCACAAAGATGGCCGATATGCAGAGAATCGGCAGTGGGGTCGGTGCCCAAATACGCAGACACCATGTGGGTATTGAGGTACTCCTCAGTACCGGGCATAATCTGCGCGAGCATGCCGCGCCAGCGCAGTTCTTCAACAAAGTTTTTTGCCATTGTGTTTTATTTAAGTTTAAGCTTAAGCCTTTCTGGGCCTCTTTGGGCCTTTCTGAGCAATTGGGGAATCAAGACTGAGAGGTAACTCCTAATTCCTAACTCTTAATTCCTAATTCCTAACTCCTAATTTCTAACTCTCTCGAGCTGTGCTCGAGAGTTACGGCACAGGGTCGTAGCCGGAGCCTCCCCAGGGGTTGCATCTCAGGATGCGCCATATTGCCAGCGCCATTCCCTTGAAGAATCCGTGCTTTGCGAGGGCTTGCCTTGCATATTCGGAGCATGTCGGTGTAAAGCGGCATGAGGGCGGCGTGTATGGCGTTATGAATAGCTGATAGAAGCGTATGGGTTGTATCACAATCCATGCGAGGATTCGCGAGACTTTCTTCATTCTGCTGAGGTGTTCTTGTTGTTGCCTGCTATGCGTTCCGCTATACGTGTGAGTAGGTTTCGTATCTTCTCAGCCACAGTGTCCGTAGACGCAAGCTGCTCTGACGTCCATATAAAGCAGAGCGACGTCTTGTGTCCATTGTCTGTTGCTTCGTCCTTTGCAAGCGCTTCAAGGAGAATATGCTTGTTAAGGCGATACGCCTCTCTTACCTGACGCTTCACGTGGTTGCGCTTTACGGCACGCTTGAAGTATCGCTTTGGCACGCTTACCATCATCTGCGCCACCGTGCTCTCATCCTCCCCCATCGGCTCAGTCAAGTAGACCACGCGGAGCGGATATGCAGACATGGCTTTTGCTCCGCCACCCTTGAAGAGGCGGTCAATCTGCTTCTTGCTCTTGATGCGTTCGTCCTGTGAAAGGGAGAATGGTTTGTTCATTTTCTTATCGGTAGGCTTGTTATATATAAGTATTATACTTACTTAATATTCTCAAGATATCCTCTGAGAGCGCTCGTCATTGAAGGATGTTCCTTGGTGGGCGCCTCAAGATCGAGTCTGAATCCTTCGTCGGTCACTGCCTTAGCTGTTGTGGGGCCGAATGTCGCAATGCGCACGTCGTCCTGCTTGAAGTCGGGGAAGTTCTTTGTGAACGCCTTGATGCCGGTGGGGCTGAAGAACACGAGCATGTCGCAGTCGAAGCTCTTTGCCTCTTCTTCAGTAAAGTCGTTGCTGACGGTGCGATACATTACGCATTCCTTGTGATTGAGCTTCTTGGCATCGAGCTGCTTCTGCACGTCGTCGTTGTGCACTGAGCTCAGGGGCACGAGGAACTTCTCTGTCTTGTGCTTCACCATAGTGGGAATGAGCGAGTCAATCTTTCCCGTGTTGCCGAAGAACACCTTGCGCTTTCTGTACTGTACGTACTTCTGGATGTAGAGAGCGATGGTCTCAGTAACGCAGAAATACTTCATGTCCTCAGGAATGGTGATGCGCATCTCCTTTGCCAACTTGAAGTAGTTGTCGATGGCATGGCGTGATGTGAACACTACTGCTGTGTAGTCGAGCAGTCCGATCTTCTGCTGACGGAATTCTTTGGCGCTGAGACCTTCCACCTTGATGAAGGGGCGGAATACCAGCTCGACTCCGAAGTCTTTTGCGATGTCGTAGTACGGCGATTTCTCGCTTGACGGTTCTGGCTGGGATATCAGAATCTTCTTTATCATTTTATTGTTTTGAATAGCTTATTCTATATATTTGAACGTCCTGTTGTTTCTATACATTTATATGCGACAATACGCAGGGTTCCTTAGGCGCTGACCTTCAGGAATCCTGTCAAAATGTCGAGCACTCCCATGAGTGCCATGAGTGGCATTGCTTCAAGCGTGCAAAAGTACAAAAAAATCTGCAAAGAATTGCCGCTGTGCCTGAAAAAGATGAGATACGACTTGTATAATGCCAGTAATTTGAACAGTACGACCACCGTCAGCGTACATATAAGCGTGGTCTGCACTGACATCTCGAAGTATGCCTGAAGCATAACCACCGGGAAGATGTACACTCCCTCCATGGCAAGGAGGAAAAGGAACGACTTGAGCCATTCCTCGTTGCGCCGTCGGTCGAAGAACACCCATCCCGTCAGGGAGAATGCGGCTCCCTTAACGAGTATGTATGCCAGCATCACCGCCACATACACGCCTATCACCTGTATCTGGTCGATAAGGAACGTCCTTGCTCCTAACGTCTGCACATAGAAGAAATAGACGAGGGAGAAGAGCAGACAACTCTGCAGCACGAGGAAGAACTGGAAGCGGAACTCGCTGGAGGTCTCCGTCACGGCTGTCATGTTCTGGCTTACGGGCGGTCGGAAGAAGTTCTTCGCCTGCCTTACGATGAAGCGCTTGGTCTTGGCGAAGGCAAGCATGGCAAGGATGAAGCATCCGAGCAGCAGGGCGGTGATGATGTTGTCGCGCGCTATGCTGTAGGACACGGGGTCGCCAGCCACGCCGAGTCGTCCGCCGAAGAGGTCTGGATTGAAGAACGGCTTGCCGGTGAAGTACGACTCGCGGTAATACTTGGGCATGTTAACGTCGCGCCAGGAGCGTCCCTTCGGTTGTCCCGGCAGGTGCAGCGTGTCGGGTTGCTCGCTCCACGTTATCTCCGATGGCTTGATATTAGCCTGTATTGCAGAGTCCTGCTGTTCTGGCGTGGCGTCTTTGGGCAGCCATCTAAGCACCTCAGCCGGTGTGGGCTGACGGTGCTGCTGTCCCTCGCGCCGCTGCATTGCCGATATGGGCATGCCGTCCTCACCGAGGGTTATCTCCTCGGTATGTATAGAGTCGGAAGCGAGAATGTTCATCTTTTTTGTTTATTTAATTCTTAGTTGTTGATACCGAATCTCTTCTTGATATCGTCCACGCGGTCGAGTTTCTCCCATGTGAAGAGTTCCACCTCCATTGTCTTTGTCTCGTGGTAACGCGATGTGAATGTCTTCTTCACCACCTCGTTCTTGCGTCCCATGTGACCGTATGCGGCTGTCTCAAGATACATAGGCTGACGGAGCTTCAGCGTCTGCTCGATGGCCTTCGGACGAAGATCGAAGAGCTCTGAAATCTTCTGTGCTATCTCTGCGTCGCTGACGCCAACGCGTGAGCGTCCGTATGTGTTTACGTAGATGTTAACAGGCTTTGCCACACCGATGGCGTAGCTTATCTGAACGAGCATCTCGTCTGCCACACCTGCTGCCACCATGTTCTTGGCGATGTAGCGGGCTGCGTAAGCTGCGGAGCGGTCCACCTTGGAAGGATCCTTGCCAGAGAAGGCTCCACCTCCGTGTGCTCCCTTGCCGCCGTATGTGTCGACGATGATCTTGCGTCCGGTCAGACCGGTGTCGCCGTGAGGACCACCGATTACGAACTTGCCGGTAGGATTGACGAAGTACTTGATGTCGTCGCCGAAGAGTGCGAGCACCTTGTCGCTGTGTATCTGTGCCTTGACGCGCGGCATGAGGATGTTGATGACGTCGTCCTTGATTTTCTGGAGCATGCGGGCGTCATCATCGTCAAACTCGTCGTGCTGTGTAGACACTACGATGGTGTCGATACGCTGCGGGATGCCTTCCTCAGAATATTCCACTGTCACCTGGCTCTTCGAGTCGGGACGGAGATAAGTCATTTCCTTGCCTTCCTTGCGGATGTCAGCGAGTGTGCGCATGATGAGCTGGGCGAGGTCGAGCGTTACGGGCATGTAGTTCTCGGTCTCGTTGGTGGCGTAACCGAACATCATACCCTGGTCGCCGGCACCCTGGTCTTCCTCCTTCTCCTGAGTAACGCCGCGGTCGATATCTTCCGACTGCTCGTGAATGGCAGTAAGGACGCCGCATGAGTTGCCGTCAAACTGATACTCTGACTTTGTGTAGCCGATATTGTTGATGGTCTTACGGGCGATGGTCTGCAGGTCGATGTAGACGTTGCTGCGCACCTCTCCCATGACAACCACCTGACCGGTAGTTACGAACGACTCGATGGCGCAATGTGCCTTTTCGTCGTAAGCGAGGAACTGATCGACAAGTGCGTCGGAGATTTGGTCAGCCACCTTATCGGGATGGCCTTCAGAAACTGATTCAGATGAAAAAAGATAATTCATTTTTTCCAATTTTTAAAAGTTAAAAAAATAGTGGAAAAACACCAATTACCGCTATCTAATTGTTATCCTTTGGTGGGGTGAGCCACACGCCGCAAGGTTATCGCGAATGACGCGTTGCTGAATTAGAATTTGCAGTTTTAGCATTTTTTTGTGTGGTTGCAAGCAGCCAAATTCTTCCACATTATGTATACTGTCTAAATTTTCGGGTGCAAAGGTACTGAGAATTTTCG
>ERZ506742.436-NODE-436-length-14723-cov-6.22839_pt1 | contig 14723 bp, 15 predicted proteins | sample MGYA00512570_ERZ506742 | MGnify/ENA metagenome assembly ERZ506742 | reverse complement strand
CGCCGGGGTCTCGCAGAAGCAGTGGAGCATCGCCCCGCGCCCTGCGGAAAGATTCAGGGTGAAGGCAGAGGCATCTGCCGCATTCTCACCGTAGAGGGGAGCTGCAAAGCTGCCCACCCGCACCTGTCTGCCATCACACAGAGCCGTCAGGCCGGTACCCAGGCTGTACAGGGCGTTCCTGCTGTCCAGCCCGCGGCTCTGCAGGTAGCTGGCCCCCACAGCCAGCGGTCGGACCGAGAGGTTCTCCACCGACAGATAGACCAGCGTGCTGTCCAGCTCCGGGGCCGGTGCATAGCCCAGCAGCTCCACTGCCGCCTTGCCGTCCAGCAGAGCAGGTTCGCCCTCATAGCAGGGGGCCAGAGCCGCGCCCGAAACACCGGTGAGCAGGGCAGCAGCCAGACTGACTGCGCCGGAACCGGCATATTTCAGGAACGAGCGGCGGGACAGGGATTGTGACATCGGGGATTCCTCCTAACGGGAAAATAAGTTCTCTTTATACAATAGTAAATTCCGGGCTTTCTGTCAAGAGATTTGCCCGGAATTTTACCTGTTCTTCCGCGGTTTTACGTGTTTTGGATATTTTCAGGGCGGCGCGGCAAAGATTCTTACTCAAATGCCTCGTTTTCCTCGGCTTCTGCCTGCCCGCGCAGGGTATCGGCATAACCAAAGGGCACGATGTCGATGGCCTCCACCAGACGGTCGCGCATCCAGAGCTGCACGTCGGTCTGGACGGTATAGCCGCAGCCGGGGTCGGCCATCCACTGTTCCGGGTGGCGGGAGGGCAGCGCGCGCTGGCTCAGCATACTCATGATCACGCCGCCATGGGTCACGCAGGCAGCCTCGGTCACATCCATCCGGATCATATACTCAAACAGCTTGAGCAGGGTCTCGGCGCAGCGGGCGTGGAACTGCTCGGTGGGCTCTGCTCCCTCGGGCACAAAGCCGGAGCCGGGGGTGATCCACTTCTTGAAATCCTTTTCCTTGACCAGATCCTTCACGGGGCGGTTCTCAAACACGCCAAAGCCTGCTTCCCGCAGGTCGTGCACTGTGAACTGGTGGCCTGCATTGGGGAACAGAATGTTCGCTGTCTCCACAGCGCGCACCAACGGGGAGGAGAACACCGTGTCCACCTGCGGATACTCGAACCGCTCCTTCAGCTCCTTCAGCTGGGCGCGTCCCTCATCACACAGGGGGATGTCCGTGCCGCTGCCGATGTACAGCCCCTGCAGATTACCGGCCGTCATGCCGTGGCGGATGAGATGAAGTTTGAACGTTTTCATGGAAAAACACCTCTATCTGGCAAAGAGTTCCTCTTTGCTGTAAAATTTCGCACCGGCAGTGGGCATCCTGCCCGGGCCGTGCGCCACAAAATATGCGTTGATTATCTTTAGTTTAGCATAGATATGGTATCCGGGGCAAGCCTTTTGACAAAAATGACGAAAAACGACGAGAATTTCCGTCACTTTTCTTGCTTTACTTTTTGTTTTCCACTGTGTATAATCAACATGTTGTAAACCAAAACTCAAAGAAGTTCAATTTCCATTACTGAGGAGTCCAAAATCATGGAATTCAACCGTATCATCAAGCTGCTGCGCAAGGAGCGCGGCATCACCCAGAAGCAGGCCGCGGAGGACCTTGGGGTGTCCCAGGCACTGCTCTCCCACTACGAAAAGGGCATCCGCGAGTGCGGTCTGGACTTTGTTGTCCGGGTAGCGGATTACTATAATGTGTCCTGCGATTACCTGCTGGGCCGCTCGGCTGAGCGCAACGGCATGATGCTGAACGCCGATGACCTGCCCAACCCCGATAAGATGAAGGACAACGTCTACCACGGCAGCGTTCTGCCCACCATGAACAAAAAGCTGATCTCCAACAGCCTGAACGTGCTGTACGCCAAGATCGCCGAGTGCCACAGCAAGGCCCTGACCACCGAGGTCAGCACCTATCTGATGATGGCGGTGGCCAAGATGTTCCGCCTGCTCTACTCCGCCGAGCCCCACAACGCCCAGAGCCTGTTCAGCGTGGAGGCCCGCCGCTGGCCCGGCTACTCCGATGCCGTGATGCGGATGAGCGAGAGCAACGTGGAGGACCTGCTGGCCGGTGAGGACCTGAACGGTGCCGAGGGCGTGAAAGACCCCTCCTGCCTTGCCATGACCACCGAGAGCCTGACCCGGGAATACCCGCTGTACACCCCCAGCCTGCTGAATCTGGTCAAGACCAGCGAGACCCATGTGCGCGGCCTGGACCCCAACCAGTGAGCTTCTGTGTGAAACTCCTGTTAATTCTGTGCCCAGGGCCTTGCAATTTCCGGTAAAAAATGCTATAAACGAATCAGCGAAGAAAAAGATTTCTGCCATTGATTAAGGAGGCAAGCTTTATGTCGAACAAGATTTCCCGCCGCACCTTCCTCAAGGTCACCGGTGCTTCTGCCGCTGCTCTGGGCGCTGCTGCTGTGCTGGGCGGCTGCCAGGCCGGCGATAACTCTTCCATCGAGGTCAAGGTCGGCGATAAGATCAGCAACTGGAACAATCTGGCGGTCCAGCTGACCAGCGTCTTTACTCTGGCAAGCGCCCCCGATGCCGAGGGCTATGAGTACATTGCCATGCTGATCACCTCTGCAAACCGTTCCAGCCGCGACACCTTTGCCATCGGCGCACAGAACATTCAGGAGATCGGCGAGGCCTATCCTCTGGATACCCCGGAGCAGATCGCAGCCAACACTGCCGGTTACTTCCACGCTCTGTCCGCTTCCACCACCGACTTCTCCTTCACCTGCGACGGTCAGGCAGCCGAGGGCGGCGCTTATGTCCAGCTGTACGACAGCACCACCGAGAGCTTTACCACGGCCTCTGCCATTCCCCCGCAGGGTGCAGGCTACATTGAGCTGGTCTGCATGGTGCCCACCACCTGGCAGCAGATCGGTGTGACCTACACCCCGACCTTTGTTTCCGGCAAGACCCTGAACTTTACCATCAACGCCTCTGACCTGACCAAAGCCTGATCAAGCAGGACGAAATTTCGTATGATTTGCACGGCGGCGGTGGGAAAATTTCACAAAATATTTGTGAAAACCATTGACATTCGCCCCCGTTTCGCCTATTGTATAGGCAGAGCCTTTTGGCATTTTCGTGCGCTTTGCACATTATAAGGAGGAACGATTATGTCGTTAGCATTTTCTCGCCGCTCTTTCCTGAAATACTCCGCTGTTGCAGCTGTGGCCGTTGCGGGTGCCAGCCTCTTTACCGGTTGTGAGTCCACGGGCGACAGCTACAATCTGGTTCGTGATGGTGCCGGCACTCTGACCATTCTGCAGATCCAGACCGATCTGGGCACTTATTCTGATAAGGACAAGAAGTTCGTTCTAGATGCTCCCAAGGTGGGCGCTACCAGCTTTGTCTTCCCCCTGAAGATCACCAATGGCCGCACCAATGCGCTGCCCGTCAATCCCGGCAACTTCAAAGTCACGTTCACCAGTGCGGATGGTAAGACCGTGAAGAAGTACATCGGCACCGATCTGGTTGTTGATAACTCCCTGCGTGAGACCAACCTGAAGAAGGGTTCCTCCGTCTCCGGCAATGTCACCGTCTCCGATCTGCCTTCGCTGGCCAAGGGCGATGTCGTGCTTCTGACCTATACACCCGATCCCGTTTACGCAGAGTATTCTGTAAACTGGAAGTTCGTTACCGTGGAGTAATGTCCCCTTTTCACTGCATTCTGAGCCGTCCGGGAAAGCCGGGCGGCTTTTTTGCGCCGTCGCATTGGCAAAGTATCTCAATTTTTCTTTAAATTTTCAGCAATTCTGTATCTTGTGCACACCTGCATTTTCTGATACCATAGGTTCATGGAAAAGAATGGGAGCGCAGCGGCAGGGGCCGCCGCGCTGTTTGTGTTTCCGCCTGAAAAAGGCCAATGGGTCTTATAGTTTGACAGAACAGGAGTGTTGCAGTTATGATCAACATGGTAAAGCTTCCCACCAACAAGAGCAATCTGTTCCTGCGTGTGGCAAAGGGCCATTTCGCAACCAGCCACAGCCACATCAATTACTATATCGATGTCACCACCCAGAAGTCCCGCCTTTCCGAGGCAAAGGCTGTGGCAAAAGAGCTGGTGGCTGCCTACCAGCACAACACCATCGTGGATACCGTTCTCTGCCTGGACGGCACACAGGTCATCGGCACCTGCCTTGCCAACGAGCTGACCAAGGACGGCTTTGCCAACATGAACGCCCACCAGACCATCTATGTCATCACCCCGGAGTACACCACCGGCAGCCAGATCATCCTGCGCGACAATCTGGCCCCCATGGTCAAGGGCAAGCATGTGCTGATCCTGGCTGCTTCCATCACCACCGGCTACACCGTGCAGGCTGCGATCGAGGCGATCAACTACTACGGCGGCACTGTGGCAGGCCTGAGCGCCATCTTCGCCACCGCCACCGAGTGCCTGGGCATCCCGTTCACCTCTATTTTTGACCCCTCCAACCTGCCCGATTATGCCAGCTTCGATTCCCGCGAGTGCCCCATGTGCAAGGCGGGCCAGCATATCGATGCACTGGTCAACAGCTTCGGCTATTCGGCACTGTAAGCCCCATTGCCCGATCCGTTTCATCCACTTCCCGCAGACACAAAGACCCGGCTGTCATCGGCAGCCGGGTCTTTTCCTTATTCTGGTTTTTTCGGGAACACAAACGGGTCGTGCAGGTAGACCAGCACGAGGTACGCCGCCATGAAGCACCAGATGATGGGCTCACAGAGGATGACGGCGTTATAGGCAAACTTCGGGATGAAGAAGAGCACGAATACCACCTTGCCCACCAGCTCAATGACACTGGAGAAGAGGGGCAGGACCTTCTGCCCCAGGCTCTGCAGGGCGTAGCGGGTGGCCAGCAGGACACCCAGCACCGAGTAGAAGGGCGCGTTCCAGAGCAGATACCGTGCGCCGTTTTCCAGCACCACAGGCTCGTTGGAGCCCGAGATGAGCCGCACCATCCGCTCTGCGCCCAGCTGCATCAGAAGGACCGCCAGCACGGCCACCGCCACGCTGTACAGGGCGATCTCCTTCATGCCCTTGCGGACACGCTCCGGCTGGTTTGCGCCACAGTTCTGGGAAACAAACGTGGAGCATGCCGATGCCATGGCCATGACCGGCATGCTGGTAAAGGAGAACAGTTTCCGGGCGGCGGTGTGACCGGCGATGACCAGCGTGCCCAGCCCGTTGATGCCATACTGCAGCACCACCGAGCCAGCCGAGACGATGCTGCTCATCAGGCCCATGGAGATGCTCTGGCTGAACAGCTCCCAGTAAAGGTGGCTGCCCACCCTGAAATGCTGTTTTTCCGGAAGCAGGATCTTCACTCTGAGGAAGATGTACAGGATGCAGAGCACCACCGAAACGCCCTGCGAGATGACCGTTGCCACAGCCGCTCCCTGCACCCCCATGCCCATTCTTGCAATGAACAGGAGATCCAGCACCACATTCAGGCCCGAGGAGATGAGCAGGAACACCAGCGGCATCACGCTGTTGCCAATGGCGCGCAGCAGGCCCGCGCAGAGGTTATAGGCGAACATGACCAGCACGCCCAGGTCGATGGTCAAAATGTAGCGGTACGCATCGTCCAGGATCTCCGCCGGGGTGTCCAGCATGAGGAGCAGCGGGTGCAGGCCCAGCACACCTGCCAGCGTAATGCAAAGGGAAGCCACCAGACCGATGACCAGTGAGCCTGCCACGGTCTTTTTGAGCAGATCGTGATCCTGCGCCCCGTAGGAGCGCGCTGCAACGATTGCAAGACCGTTGCCGATACCGAGGCCAAAGCCAACCAGAAGCTCGTAGATCGAGCCGCAGGAGCCAATGGCGGCAAGGGCGGTATCGCCCAGCACATTGCCCACGATCATGGTGTCCACGGTGTTATAGAGCTGCTGGAACAGGCTGGAGATGAAGATGGGCAGCATGAACAGCAGCAGGTTTTTGAAAATGGGCCCGTGCATCAGGTCCACATTCATGCTGAAGGGGGATTTTTTCGCAGTTTGGGTCATAAGGTTCCTCACAGTTTACGGAAAACAACCCTCCCCGGCATTGCACAGCAAAAACGGAGAGGGTTGTGCTTTATTTTTCTTTTACAGCTCCTGGGTCTCAAAGCCGTGGCCGGTCAGCACCTCTACACTGGTGAAGCCGGCAGCCTTGATGGCGGCGGCAGCTTCCTCAAAGCCGAAGGTCAGGCTGGAAACATCGTGGGAGTCGGAGGTGATGATGACCTTGCCGCCCATCTTGTTCCACTCCTCCAGCATCCATGCACTGGGGTAGAAGTCCTTGCGGTAGCCGCGGTAAACGCCGCCGGTGTTCACTTCCAGCAGGCAGTTGTGCTCTTTGGCTGCGCTCAGGGCCTTGAGGGCAGCGGCCCGGTAGCGGGGAGCCTCTTCATCAAAGAACTCACCCTCGCCGTTCAGCTTCTTGATGAGGTCGATGTGGGCCAGAATGTCCGGTCCCTTGGCGGCAACCTTCTCCACCTCTGCAAAGTAGGCCTCCACCGCGGCCAGCGGGTCACCGTCGAAATCATCAAAGATGCAGTCGTGCAGATCCTGCGGGCGGAAGTCGATCTCGTAGTACTTGCCGGTGTTCTTGCCGTACAGGTGATGGGCCGCACCGATCCAGTAATCGTAGTTCTCGGGCTTGTCCTCGCTCAGGCTGTCCCACTCGATGCCGCAGAGGATGTCCACCTTGCCCTTATACTCTGCCTTGAGCTTTGCAATGGTGGCCTTGTACTGGGCGGTGCGGCTGGGGCTCATGCAGTACTCGCGGTCCCGCTGCGTATAGCTATGGCCGGAGAAGCCCAGGGTCGTCAGGCCCTGTGCACAGGCGGCACTGGCCATTTCCTGCAAGGTATTTTTGCCATCGCACATCGTCGAGTGGCAATGAACACTGGACTTCCTATAATCTGCCATAACTAAATCACTGCATCCTTTCCTGTTTGACCTTGTGGTCAATGACGTGTCGTTTTTCCAGCTCACGGGTGATCTCTTCCACCGTGATGCCCGCCTGCACCATCAGCACCAGCACATGGTAAGCCAGGTCGCTGATCTCATAGATGGTCTCGGCCTTGTCCTCTTTTTCTCCCGCAATGATGACCTCGGTGCACTCCTCGCCCACCTTTTTCAGGATCTTCTCCTTGCCCTTCTCGAACAGGTAGGTGGTGTAGCTGCCTTCCTGGGGATGCTCCCTGCGGCCCTGGATGAGTTCGTAAAGCCCCTGCCAGCTGAACTGCTTGAGCTCCGGTGAGACATACACTTCGTTGAAGAAGCAGCTCTCGGCACCGGTATGGCAGGCAGGGCCGTCCTTGACCACCTCCACCACCAGTGCGTCCTTGTCGCAGTCTGCGGTGATGGACACCACATGCTGGACATTGCCGCTGGTATCGCCCTTGCGCCAGATCTCCTGACGGCTCCGGCTCCAGAACACCGTACGCCCCTCGGCAATGGTCAGTGCCAGCGTCTCGGCGTTCATGTAGGCAAGGGTGAGCACCTCTTTGGTGTAGTGATCCTGCACGATGGCAGGAATAAGGCCCTTTTCATCAAATTTCAGTTCCATGGTCAATACTCCCTCCCCAAGGGGGATACTTACAGTTTATCCTAAAGTTGCCCGAAACGCAAGAGCTTACAGCCGCATTTCGACACCATTTTCATTCAGATAGGTTTTCAGATCGTGGATGGTCAGCAGTTTCTGGTGGAAAATGCCCGCCGCAAGGCCCGCGTCGATGCCCTTGTGGTGGAACAGCTCAAGGAAATCTTCCTTTTTGCCCGCGCCGCCGCTGGCGATGATGGGCACATTCACCCGGGCAGCGACCGCGTCCAGCATCTCGAGATCGAAGCCAGTACGGACACCATCGGTGTCAATGCTGTTCAGGCAGATCTCCCCCGCGCCATGCGCCACGCACCAGCTGATCCATTCCAGCGCGTCCCGGCCGGTATCCTCGCGCCCGCCCTTGGCGAACACCCGGAACTGGCCATTCACCCGCTTCACGTCCGCCGAGAGCACCACGCACTGATTGCCGTATTTCTGGGCCGCCGCCGGGATGAGGCCGGGGTCCCGCAGAGCGCCCGAGTTGACGCTGACCTTATCGGCACCGCATTTCAGCACCCGGTCAAAATCCTCCAGCGTGTTGATGCCGCCGCCTACGGTCAGCGGGATGAAGATCTCGCTTGCCACCCGGGTCAGGATATCGGTGAACAGAGCACGGCCCTCAAAGCTGGCGGTGATATCGTAGAACACCAGCTCGTCGGCACCGGCAGCGTTGTACATCCGGGCCATCTCCACCGGGTCGGCCACATCCCGGATGCCCTCAAAGTTCGTGCCCTTGACCACCCGGCCATTCCGGACATCCAGACAGGGAATGATGCGTTTTGTGATCATTTTCGTTCCCCTCCGTTTAATTCTGCACCAGTTCTACACAACGTTTCAGATCCAGCGCCCCGGTGTACAGGCTCTTGCCCAGGATCGCGGCAGCGGTGCCCATCTTTTTCAGTTCCAACAGCTCGGCTTCCGACGAGATGCCGCCGCTGGCCGTGAAGGCCACGCCCGGCACCTCTGCCGCCAGCTGGCGGTACAGCGCCAGATTCGTGCCCTGCATGGCACCATCACAGGCAATGTCGGTGTAGATGATGGCCGTGCATCCGGCATCTGCCAGCCGCCTGCAGAAGTCCACGCCCTTTTCGGCGCTGACCTCCTTCCACCCGTGGATGGCAACAAATCCATCTTTGGCATCCACCCCCACGGCGATCCGTTCGCCGTAGCGCTTCAGCATCCGGGCTGTGAAATCAAAATCCGTCACGGCCACACTGCCCAGGATGCAGCGATTCACGCCCAGAGAAAGGTATTTTTCAATGCGCTCCTCCGTGCGGATGCCGCCGCCCACCTCGATGTACAAGCCCCCCTGCTTTGCCAGCGCGGCAATGGATCCGTAGTTGGAAAGGGTGCCGTCTTTTGCGCCGTCCAGATCCACAACGTGGAGATACCTGGCCCCGGCCTCCACAAACTGCCGGGCCTGTGCGCAGGGGTCCTCCCCGTAAACGGTCATACGGTTGTAATCTCCCTGCGTCAGGCGGACAACTTTGCCGCCCCGCAAGTCAATGGCTGGGAATAGATTCATAGTTTCTCCTTTAGCAGCCTTGCCCTCTCAGCTTCGCTGCGCTCAGCAGCTCTCCCAAAGGGAGAGCCTTTGGCAAAACCGGAAAGTTTACCGTACTGCCAAGGCCTCGCCCTTTGGGAGAGGTGGCATCACGCAAGTGATGACGGAGAGGGCGAGCCAGTTTACAATTCTGCAAACGCTCTCAAAATGCGCAGCCCCGTCTCCCCACTCTTTTCGGGGTGGAACTGGGTGCCGTACACCCTGCCCGCCCTGACCACGCCGGTCACGGGGATGGAGTAATCGCTGACAGCAAGTGTACTCTCGGTACAATTTTTGCCGTAGTAGCTGTGGACGTAATAGACATACTCGCCCTCACGGATGTATCGAAAAAGCGGGTCATCCCGTACGATGTGCAGGGCGTTCCAGCCGATCTGCGGCACCTTGAGGGTTTTGTCTTTCAGGTCAGGTTCCAGCGGGCAAACCTCGCCTTTGACAAAGCCCAGGCCCCCATGCTCACCGTACTCATAGCTTTTTTCAAAGAGCAGCTGCATTCCCAGGCAGATGCCCAGCAGGGGCTTTTGCGCCGCCTGCTCCCGGATGACCGGCACCAGACCGGTGGCCGAGAGCTTGTCCATGGCATCGCCAAAGGCCCCCACCCCCGGCAGGATGAGCCGGTCAGCCTTGCGGATGGTCTGTGCATCGGCGGTCACAACGGCCTCCAGCCCCAGATGCGTCAGGCTGGAGCGCAGGCTGAACAGGTTGCCCACGCCGTAATCGATGATCGCGATCATACCAGCAGTCCTTTCGTGGAGGGGATCTCATCCCGGTGGGCGGCATCAATGGCGACTGCCGCAGCCAGCGCGTGGCCCGCGCCCTTGAAGCAGGCTTCGAGAATGTGGTGGGTATTTTCCCCTGCAAATTGTACAAAGTGGAGCGTAGCGGGCACATTGCGGGCAAAGCCCAGCCAGAACTCCGAGGCGCATTCCACATCGAAATCGCCCACCTTTTCGGTCTTGCAGTGGACATCCCAGTTCAGGGTGCACCGGCCCGAAAGGTCTACCGCGCAGAGCACCAGCGCCTCATCCATGGGCAGGTAGAAGCTGCCATACCGCTGGATGCCCCGCATCTCGCCCAGCGCCCGGGCAAAGGCCTGCCCCAGTGCAATGCCAATATCCTCAGCCGTGTGGTGGTAATCCACCTCCACATCCCCGTGGCAGGTGAGCACCAGGTCAAACCGGCCATGGCGGGCAAACAGCTCCAGCATGTGGTTCAGGAACCCACAGCCGGTGTCCACCTCATAGCGGCCCGCACCGTCCAGATTCAGGGTCAGCTCGATCTGGGTCTCGTTGGTGTTGCGTTCCAGTGTCACTTCCCGCATGGGTCATTCCTCCATTATTTTGTCAAGGGTGTTCAGGAAGATCTGCATCTGCTCCGGCGTGCCGATCGTGATGCGCAGCCAGTTTTCAATGCGTGGGGCATCAAAGTGGCGCACCAGAACGCCTTTTTTCTTCAACTTCTGGTACAATTCGCCGCCGTTTTTCTCTTGGGTAGAGGCAAACAGGAAGTTGGAGCGGCTGTCCAGCACCGCAAAGCCCCGGGTTTCCAGCTGCTGTTTTGTCCAGGCCCGGGTGTCCACGATGGCGGCACGGGTCTTTTCAAAATAAACGGTATCTTCCAGCGCGGCCTGCCCTGCCTTCAAGGTCAGGCGGTTGATATTATAGGGGTTCAGGCTGAACTTGACCCGGTTCAGGTCAGCGATGAGGCTGGCGCTGCCCATGGCAAGGCCCAGCCGCGCTCCTGCCAGCTGGCGGGATTTCGAGAAGGTCTGCACCACCAGCAGGTTGTCGTACCGGTCAATGAGCGGCACGCAGCTCTCGCCGCCAAAGTCCACATAGGCCTCATCCACAATGACCACATTGTCAGGGTTCGCTTTCAGGATGCCCTCGATGGCACTGCGGGGCAGGGCCAAGCCGGTGGGGGCGTTGGGGTTTGCGATGACGATGGTCTCGTTCAGGCCGTAGTAATCGGCGGGGTCAAGGGTAAAATCCTCCTTCAGCGGGATGATATGGCTGGGGATATGCATCAGCCCGCACCAGACGCTGTAACAGCCGTAGGTGATGTCGGCATAGGCCAGCGGGTGGGTCTCGTCGCAGAAGGCCCGCAGGGCAAAGAAAAGGTTCTCGTCACTGCCGTTGCCGGGCATGATCTGATCCGGCTGCAGGCCAAAGTGCGCTGCCGCCGTTTTCAGCAAGTCGGTGCAGGCGGGGTCGGAGTAGAGACGGAGCTTTTCCACCTCATGTTCGCTCACCGCCGCCACCACCGCCGGGCTGGGCAGATAGGGGCTTTCGTTGGTGTTCAGCTTGATGTATTGCTGGTCCTGCGGCTGCTCCCCTGGGGTGTAGGGGGTGAGAGATTCCAATTTGGGCGATAGATAACGGCTCATAAATACAGCCCTCCGTATTTGCATAAAACTTTCCCGCTATGCCAATGGCTCCCCTACTAGGGGAGCTGGCACGCGAAGCGTGACTGAGAGGTTTAATCCGTCTCTTCATATCTTATCGTCACACTCTTCGCATGGGCGTGCAGGCCCTCGCGCTCGGCAAAATCGGCAATGCGGGGTACCACCTCGCCCAGCGCCTCGCGGGTGTAGTAGAGGAAACTGGACTTCTTCACAAAGTCGTCCACACCCAGCGGGCTGGAGAAGCGGGCCGTGCCGCTGGTGGGCAGGGTGTGGTTGGGGCCTGCAAAGTAACCCCAGGGCCTCGGGCACATTGCGGCCCAGGAAGATGCTGCCCGCGTTTTTGATCTCGTTCAGCACCCCGAAGGGGTCCTCCACGCAGACCTCCAGATGCTCCGGCGCAATGATGTTGCAGGCCTCAATGGCCTTGTGCAGGTCGGTGCAGACGATGATCTTCCCGTTGTCGTCCACGCTGGCGCGGGCAATGGCGGCACGGGGCAGCTGGGGGATCTGCACCTCCAGCTCTACCTGCACGGCCCTGGCCAGCGCCGGACTGTCGGTGACAAGAACAGGGCTGGCCAGCTTGTCGTGCTCGGCCTGGCTCAGCAGGTCTGCCGCCACCCAGGCGGGGTTGCAGCCGCCGTCGGCCAGCACCAGGATCTCGCTGGGGCCGGCGATCATATCAATGCCCACCTTGCCGAACACTTTCCGCTTGGCGGTGGCAACGTAGATGTTGCCGGGGCCGACGATCTTGTCCACCGCCGGGATGCTCTGGGTGCCGTAGGCCAGCGCGGCCACGGCCTGTGCACCGCCGGTCTTGAAGATCTTGGTCACACCGGCGGTGGCGGCGGCGGCAAGGATGACCGGATTCACCCTGCCGTCCTTTCCGGCGGGGGTGGTCATCACGATCTCCGACACGCCCGCGACCTTGGCCGGGATGACATCCATCAGCACGGTGGAGGGATAGGCCGCCGTGCCGCCGGGCACATACACGCCCGCCTTCTCAATGGGGGTATATTTCTGGCCCAGCACGATGCCGGGCTTCTCGTTGATCACAAAGTTCTTGTGCACCTGCTGGCGGTGGAAGCTCTCAATGTTGGCGGCAGCCTCCCGCAGGGTCTCAAGGAAATAGGGATCCATATTGGCAAAGGCCTCATCGATCTCCGCCTGCGTCACCTGCAGGTCGTCGATCTTTGCCCCGTCAAATTTCAGTGCGTACTCCTTCAGCGCCTCATCGCCCCGGGCGCGGACCTCGGCAATGATGCCGTCCACCACATCCTCCACGTTTTTCTCCGCGCGGATGTCACGGTTCAGAATCTCCTCGGGCCTGAGCTCATCAAAATTATACAGCTTGATCATTTTGTTTCCTCCTGCAAGGTCTTGCGCAGCGCTTCCAGCATGGCACCCATCTCGTTGTGCTTGAACTGGTAGCTGGCCTTATTGGCACTGGCCGAGATGGGCATGAACTCGGTGACCACCCGCAGACCGTTCTCCCGCAGGGTGGTGCCGGTCTCCACGATATCCACAATGACATCGGAAAGGCCCAGAATGGGGGCCAGCTCAATGGAGCCGTTCAGCTTGATGATATCGATATCCCGACCGATGGACGCATAGTAGCTCTTTGCAATGTTGACGAATTTGGTCGCCACCCGCACCGGGCGGCTGGGGTCATCCTTGTAATCCGCCGGGGCAGCCACGCACATCCGGCACCTGCCAAGGCCGGTATCCAGCAGCTCGTAGACATCGGCAGAGGCTTCGGTGAGGATATCCTTGCCCACGATGCCCACATCTGCCGCGCCGTGCTCAACGTAGATAGCCACATCGCTGGGCTTGACAAGGAAGTAGCGGATGCCCGCTGCAGGGTTCTCCACCACCAGCTTTCGGGTGGCGTTGTAGTCCTCGGTGCAGCCGTAGCCGATGCGGGCCAGCAGGTCATACATCTTGTCGCCCAGACGGCCCTTGGGCAGGGCCACATTCAGCATGACCCGGCCCGTGCTGTTCCTCTGCACCGGCGGGGTGGGGGCGCTCAGGCGGTCGAGCTCGTCCAGATAGACCGCAAAGCCGATGGCCCCGGCCCCGGGGGTGAACTTCTGCATCAGCAGGTCATAGCGGCCGCCCTTGAGCAGGGGCCGCGGCAGGCCCTGCAGGTAGCCCTGAAAGACCAGCCCGTTGTAGTATTCCATCTCACCGGCAAGGCTCAGGTCAAGGCGGACCGCCCCGCCGGAGGCCTCCAGCGTTTTGGCCAGTGCCCGCAGCTCAGCGGCGGCGGCGCGCATCCGGTCGTTGCGGCAGGCACTCTCTGCCTTTGCCAGCGTTTCCTCGCAGCTGCCGGAAAGCTCCAGCAGGCCGGTCAGGGCATCGGCCCCGGCGGCATCCACCCCGGCGGCCTGCGCGGCGCGGCGCAGCTCGTGCGCATTCTTTTCCCGCAGCTTTTCCAGCAGGCCGGGGCGGGCATTCTCCGGCACGCCCAGTGCGTCGAACAGGCCGAACAGATAGCCCATGTGGCTGACTTCCAGCACCCACGCGGCCCCCAGCTGGGCCAGGCTCTGCGCTGCCAGCCGGACCGCCTGCTGCACCTGTGCTTCCCCCACCGCGCCCAGCATCTCAAGGCCCATCTGGGAGATCTCCTGGAAGGTGTGGCTCTCTGCCGAGGGGCGGTAGACGTTCTCATGGTAGTAATACCGCAGGGTCTCGCCGGGGGCGGGCTGGGCCGTCTTGGCGATAGACAGGGTCACGTCCGGCTTGAGCGCCAGCAGACGGCCATCCAGGTCGGTGAAGGTGATGACCTGCTCCGAAGACAAAAAGCTCCGGTTCTCCTGATAAAGCCCGTACTCCTCAAAGCGGCCCATGTGATATTTGCGGCAGCCCGCCGCCTCATACAGCGCCCGCAGCGCAAAGGAGGCCCGCTCCTTGGGCTGCAAACTGTCCAGACTGAATTCCATCTCGATCTCCTCGTTCCCTCTCTGCGTATTTCCCACTTCTTTCGTCTATTTTACTTTATTAAGATAAAGTTGTAAAGCACGAAAGTGACGGCTTTTCAGCCCTATCTTACCGTTTTTCTGTGCGTTTGTACAGAAAGGCGAAATCATTTCACCCCAGCGCCAAAACAGATGATGGAGAGCGAAAACCGGGGATGCAAAAAGGCCG
>ERZ506742.389-NODE-389-length-15895-cov-7.34893_pt1 | contig 15895 bp, 10 predicted proteins | sample MGYA00512570_ERZ506742 | MGnify/ENA metagenome assembly ERZ506742 | reverse complement strand
GCGGATCTCCGATCGGTGTCAGACATCCTCCCATATTAGAGATCAGGAAGATAAAAAAGATCATAATGTGACTCTTTCTTTTTCTCCACGAATTCATCTTAATAAACGGACGTACCAGAAGCATACTTGATCCGGTCGTTCCGATCACGCTGGAAAGCAGTGTTCCCAGAACAAACAAGGCCGTATTGATCCTCGGTGATCCGGCAAACTCACCGTCAATTGTAATGTTACCTGCTACACAGAACAGACCGAACAATAAAATGATAAATGTCAGATAATCATTTACCACACATTCCAAAACCGTCTCTCCCATTGTAAACATTCCGTACTTTGCAGCAAACGGAACAATAAACAGTACCGACCAGAACGCAACTGCAAGCGGCTGATGCTTTTCCCACCAGTCCGGCTTGATCAGAGGCATAACGGCAATACTGAGCAACAGCCCTGCAAAGGGTATGCAGAGCCAAACTGGAATAGCTGATAATTCCTCCATTCCTTTCTCCTCCATTCTTCCTCAAGTAAAGTCTTATGTGTCATTGCATAATGAAAGCTGTCATTGACAACTCTCTTAGCATTCTATATGTAAAATGTATTATTGAAGCCTTGGTACTTCCTGACCTCTCAACATTATTACCGGTCCTCCGGTTCCCTCAATATATTCTTTTGTGATAACAACCTCTCCAATATTGTCATCCTTCGGGATTTCATACATGATATCTAACATGAATTCTTCGATGATCGCACGAAGCGCCCTCGCTCCGGTATCTTTCTTCATTGCTTTTTTTGCGATCGCATGAAGTGCGCCGTCATCGAATTCCAATTTTACTTCGTCTAATGCAAGCAGTTTCTGATATTGCTTCAAAATTGCATTCTTAGGCTCTTTTAATATTTCCACCAGCATATCTTCACTCATACCCTGTAAGGTAAATACAATCGGCAGACGTCCCAGGAACTCCGGTATCATACCGAATACACGCAAATCCTCTGTTGCGACCTTTTTAAGAATCTCTTTGTCGTTATTGTATTTATCTCTCAGATCCGCTCCGAATCCGATCGCTGCCTGTTTGGTCAGACGTTCTTTGATAATTCCTTCCAGATCCGGGAATGCACCTCCACAGATGAACAGAATGTTCCTCGTATTCACTGTTGTAAGCGGAACCATTGCATTCTTGCTCGTTGCCCCGACAGGAACTTCCACATCACTTCCTTCCAGAAGTTTCAGCATTCCCTGCTGTACAGACTCACCGCTCACATCACGCTGACTGGAGTTTTTCTTCTTTGCGATCTTGTCGATCTCATCAATAAAAATAATTCCCTGTTCTGCCTTTTCGACATCATTATCTGCTGCCGCAAGCAGTTTGGATACAACGCTTTCGATATCATCACCGATGTACCCTGCCTCTGTAAGAGATGTTGCATCCGTAATTGCAAGCGGAACATCCAGAATCCTTGCCAGTGTCTTTACCAGATACGTCTTACCGGAACCTGTCGGCCCGATCATCAGCATGTTGGATTTCTCAATCTCAATGTCATCCATCGAATCCGTTGCCACACGCTTATAATGATTATATACTGCAACCGACATCACTTTCTTTGCATATTCCTGTCCTACCACATACTCGTCCAGTTTTGCTTTGATCTTGTGCGGAGCCGGAAGATTCCGGATATCTACTAACGGCTTGTATTCTTCGCCTTCTTTTTTCTTCTTGATCTTCTGCTGTTTTGGAATACTCTGCTCCATATCAGACATGTTGAATACCTGTACTCCCGGAATATTCATCAGCTGACTGTAATCGATCGGTCCGTTCGACATTGCATCAAAGCTCTTCTGCATGCAGTCATTGCAGACACAGATGTGGTTCGGAAGTTCGATCATCTTCCCTGCAACACTCTCCGGACGTCTGCATATAAAACATACTTTTTCATACTCATCATCGTTTTGTTTCTTATCATTCGAATCTGACGTCTTCTTTGTTGTTTCTACTTCGACGTCTTCTACTTTTTCGATTTCCTGATTGTTATCGTCCTGATTGGTCATTATTCTCTCCTTCTTACTTTTTGTCGTATCTTTCACTCTGTTTTATCCTGGTTCTATGATTCTTCCTGGTTCACCAGTTCCAGAAATGTCTCTTCGGAAATAATCGGGATCCCCAGTTCATTTGCTTTCTTATTTTTTGAAGATGTGCTGGTTACATCATTGTTGATCAGGTAATTCGTTTTTGACGTTACCGATCCTGTCACCTTTCCTCCCAGACTTTCAATCAATTCCTTCACTTCACCGCGGTTTGCAAAATGTGTTACGCTTCCGGTGATCACAAAATTGACACCTTCAAAAATCTGTTTTTTTGTTGATGTCTCTTCCGGGATTGTCAACTCTTCTAAAAGCTTTCTGAAATTCTCCACATGCTTTGCATCTGAAAAATATCCGGTGAATGCCTTTGCCAGAACTTCTCCCACGCCCTGGATCTCATTTAATTCTTCTTCTGTAACCATCAAAAGGGCTTCTACATCATATTTCAACTCTCTGCAGATAACCTTTGCATTGGCAAGTCCGATCCCTGCGATTCCCAGTGAATAGACAACTCTTGGCAGCGTGGTTGTTCTTGCTTTTTTCACACTTTCGATCAGTTTCCTGTACGATTTTTCTCCAAATCCTTCCATTCCCTGAATCTCGTCTTTGTACCGGTCCAGATGGAAGATATCGGCAAATGTATGGATATATCCTCTGGAAATGAATTTTTCCAGTGTTGCTTCCGACAATCCTTCTATATTAAGTGCATCTCTGCTTACGAATAATGCAAATGCCTTCACATGCTTTGCCTGGCATTCCGGATTCATACAGTATAATGCTTTCGCATTTCCTACCTGTCTGATCTTCGTCTCACCCTGACAGACCGGACATCTTTCCGGAATATCTTTCACACCGCTTCTTGTCAGATTCTCTGCAATCTGCGGAATGATCATATTTGCCTTATAAACTTCGATCTTATCTCCGATGCCAAGTTCCAGTTCTTCCATAATGCTGATATTGTGAACACTTGCACGGCTGACCGTCGTTCCTTCCAACTCCACCGGATCAAAGATTGCAACCGGATTGATCAGTCCTGTCCTTGACGGACTCCATTCGATTTCACGCAGAATCGTTTCCCTGATCTCATCCTGCCATTTGAATGCGTAAGAATCTCTCGGGAATTTTGCTGTTCTTCCCAACGATCTTCCATACGCTATATCATCATATGATAGCACAAGTCCGTCAGAAGGAAAATCATTTTTACTAATCTCTGACGAAAATTTAGCAACTTCATCTTCTACTGTATCTCTGGTCACCATATGATATTCTACCGTCGTGAATCCCTGTGCTTTCAGCCATTCCATCTGACAAGCTCTGGAATTCTGAAAATCAACTCCATCTGCCTGCACTAACGTGAATGCATAGAACATAACATTTCTCTTTGCCGTGATCTGGTTATTGAGCTGTCTGACTGAACCACTGCATAAGTTTCTTGGATTTTTATATTTTGCATCTACATCTTCAATCTCTTCATTGATCTTCTCGAAGTCATGATATCCGATCACCGCTTCTCCTCTTAAGATCAATTCCCCCCGGTAAGCGATCTGCACCGGTACATTCTTGAATACCTTCGCATTGTTTGTAACCACTTCACCGACTTCTCCGTTACCACGTGTGACCGCTTTATAAAGCTTTCCGTCACGATAAGTCAGCACGATCGTCAATCCGTCCATCTTCCAGGACATCAATACTTTCTGACTGCCAACGAAGTTCTTAAGCTCTTCTACTTCTTTCGTCTTATCCAGTGAGAGCATCGGGCTTTCATGCCTTTCTTTTGGGAGTTCACTGACAACTTCATATCCGACATTTACCGTCGGACTGTTCGACAATGTAATTCCCAGTTCTTTTTCCAGATTCTGCAGTTCATCATACAATCTGTCATATTCGTAGTTGCTCATGATCTCCTGCGCATCCTGATAATAAGATCTGGATGCTTTATTCAGAAGTTCTACTAATTCCAGCATTCTCTCGTTCTTTGACTGTCCCATATAATTCCTTTAACTCCTGTTCTGTTAATTCTCTTACCTGTCCCGGTTTCAGATCTCCAAGTTCCACGTTCATGATCCGTATCCTTTTTAACACATCCACCTTATATCCGAGTGCTTCGCACATGCGCCGTATCTGTCTGTTCAATCCCTGTGTCAGAATAATGGAAAATGTATATTTCCCGGTCTTTTTTACTGTACAGGGTCTGGTCACCGCATCCAGATTCTTTTCTTTGTCTCTGATGTGTACTCCCCGGCTCATCTTCTCAATGAATTCCGGAGTAACTTCTTTGTTTACTCTGACCTTATATTCTTTCTCATGTGCATATCTTGCGCGCATCATGCCGTTGATCAGATCTCCATCATTTGTCATGATCAGAAGCCCTTCCGAATCTTTATCCAGTCTTCCTGCATAAGTGATGCGTACCGGATAATTGAGGAACCGGATGATGTTCTTTTTCTCCCTTTTATCTTCTGTACAAACAATCCCGGCAGGTTTGTACACTGCCAGGACCGTTTTTTCCGTTTTGCTTTTGACCACTTTTTTTCCGACACGGACCTCCTGTCCGTCTTCTACTTTCATGCCGGGAGCTGCTGTCTTTCCATCCACAGTCACAATTCCCGACTCGATCAGCCTGTCTGCCTCCCTTCTGGAACAGACACCGGCTTCGCTTAAATACTTGTTCAGTCTAATCATTCTGCAATACCCCGCTGATACTGTTATCCTGCACAAATGTATTACCGTTATACAGGAACAGAACACTTGTGATCTTATTTTTCTTCATAACTTCTCTGATATCATCATAATAATATCTTGGATCAACCACTATGATTTCTCTGTAATATGCCGTCAGAAACGGAATTACACTATTCGCATAGGAATCTTTTACAAGCAACAGTCTGTCTGTTGTATCTGCCGTCGTTCTGATATCCAGGACGGGATAATTACCGCCAAGAAATAATGCATATTTATCCTTTTCTTTCAACTTGGATGTATCGTATAACGTTGCTGTTTTCTTTTTTTCATTCACGTTATTTACAACTACCTGTGGTGCTGTTTTCAGATCATCCGGTGCGTAGATATAGATCGGCTCATTATAGTCTGTTTCATAGCCGCTTGTCGCCGATAAGGTTCCGTTAAATGAATTCGTCACTGCATAGGATTTCATAGCCGGTGCTTTCGATGTATCCAGTTTCATAGCCGCAGCCAGCGCCTGATATCCATAGTAAGCACCAAGCGTCGTCCAGTGATGATCCGTATGGTAATATATCTCTTCTGCTCTGTGCTTTTTCAATGTATCTTCCACATTTACCCACTGAAAAGCTGTCCCAAGCGAAGCCTTTATTTTCTGAAACTGTTTATCCTGATCTTCTGTCACTGCACAATACGGAAGTTTGTCCGACTCAATATTTGCAGCATTCGGTACCAGCATCATATACATCGGGATATCTTTATATGTCTCCTGAAACTTTTTCATTGCATCCAGATTTGCTTTCAATTGTTCTTCATCCGGTCTGGCTATATCCTCTAACAGATAATGATCCTTTCCTTTAAATACACCATTTGCCTTACGTTTTCCTGCGATCAGATCAATACGGCTCTTTAAAGCTACCCAGAAATCTCTTCCCGCAAACTGATCCGATACATAAGATTCATACTGTTTCATCCATCTTCCGCTTTCAATACCGGAAATCGTAAGCTTAGGTCTCTGTTCCAGTGCCCGGTTTTCTTTTGCCGAAAATTCCCTGTCAGCAGTTGCAATATTTACCACGAAGAAGATAACCATCATTACAATAAACAGCAATGCAATTACTTTATTTCTCTGTTCTTCTCTTTTTCTTTCCCATTTCTTTCTCGACTGTCTCATCTTTGCTCCTAGAATCTGAAATACAGGAACGGATTATAGGTCTCCGTTACCAGATATGCAATACAGACAATAAACAACGCAGCATATACCACACTGTTAATGATTGTTGTATTCCATTTTTTTGTTCTTAACATATGCTCGTATCTGAAATGAACCAGCGGCGTAGAGCCAAATATCAGGATCAGCCACAGGATCAGGTTGCTTGTAAGAAGATACATACTCTCTCTGTCTGCAAAGCCATGTGCACCTGCACCAAACATCACTCTGATATAATCTGCTGCCTGTCCGAATGAAGAGCTGAAAAACAATACCCAGCCGATCACAACCAGAACAATACTGTAAATATGACGGACTACATCCGGAAGTCTGTCCAGTACCGGCGACAGGAGATATTTTTCAATGATCAGGATCACCCCATAATAGAGTCCCCATGCCACGAAATTCCATGCAGCTCCATGCCATAATCCGGTCAGAAACCATACAATCAGAAGATTCCTGATGTGTTTGATCTTCGATACCCTGTTTCCTCCCAATGGAATATACACATAATCCCTGAACCAGCTGCTCAGCGAAATATGCCATCTGCGCCAGAACTCCGTAATACTCTTAGACACATATGGATAGTTAAAGTTCATATTGAATTCAAATCCAAACATCTTACCGAGTCCGATCGCCATATCCGAATATCCACTGAAATCAAAATAAATCTGGAACATATATGCAAAAGCTCCAAGCCACGCCGTCATCACGGCTATATTACCTTTCGCAAGTCCGCTTACCTCTGTAAAAATCATCCCTGAGGTATTCGCCAGTAATACTTTCTTCGCAAGTCCCCGGATAAAATACATGCTTCCTTCTCCGAATTTTGTCCTTGAGACTTCTCTGGACGCAAGCTGTTCATCTACATCTGCATATTGCACGATCGGTCCCGCAATAAGCTGCGGAAACATCGTTACATATAATGCAAAATTAGGAAGATTCGTCTGCACTTTTACATTTCCCCGATATACATCAATGATATAGGATAATATCTGGAATGTATAAAAGGATATTCCAATCGGAAGCGGCAGTGCATGATAAGAAATATGTACCGGAAGTATCCCGTTCAATGTGTCCAATACAAACCCTTCATACTTAAAAAATCCAAGTACTGCCAGATTAATGATAAGGTTAAAAACCAGGCTCCGCTTTGCAGCTCTCTTATCCTGCAGATTCCTTGCAATATCCAGTCCACTGAAATAATTAAACAGTATGGACAGTAGCATCAGAAATAGATATACCGGTTCCCCCCATGCATAAAACACCAGACTCGCCAGCAATAAGATCACATTCCGGAATCTTACCGGCAACAAATAATATAAGATCATCACAGCCGGCAAAAATGAAAATAAAAAAACAATACTGCTAAATAACATCTCTCTAATTCCTTTTTATCAAATACTCTTCTTAAATGCCGCATCGATACGGTCTGCATCCTTTGAAACTGCCAGCAGCACATAACGTCCTCTGGTCTCAATAATTGCAGCATGTATCAGCTTTGTTTGTTCTACACCATAACCTTCAAAATTCTTTTCCTGTGTATTTACACGACTTTCCACTGCCTTTTCAACCGTCTCGATCTGACTTTCGTTTTTTACCTTTATTACGAGTATTTCATTCACACTCATAACGTCATCCGGAATATACAGACTGATTCCTTCATAATCATTGGCATTCAGACTGTAATATTTTTTCAGATCCTGTGTTGTGCCTTTTTTCATTCCTTCTAATTTTACGGCTTTTGTGATATTCTTTTCAATCGTGTCTACGGATACGGTATTATCCCCTTCCCGGGTCACAAGAAATACTACATAAATGATCAGGAGGACTACCATCAAATATTTTAACAGATTAATCCTGTCTAATTTTCCGTTTTTCATTATAATTCTGCAACCTCCGCCATATGATTTACCCATTCTTTATAATAACCGGTTGACATATGGATTCCATCACCGGCATAATACTCCTGTTTCACCAGCTCTGTATTATCAATAAATGTTACTTTCTCTTTTTCACATAATTTTTTTAATTTCTGATTGAACTCCGGAATTTTTGCATAGACAGAATTCTGATCAATTGCAATCTGCGCTGTCGGAAGTATACTGTTAACATATATTTTTGTATCCGGCAGTGATTTTTTCAGATCTCTGATCACCGGCCTGTATGCTTTTATGAATCCATCCGCATCTCCATTCTGCGCTCCGACATCATTCATCCCGTAAGAAAGGAATAATACTGACGGTTTCATCTCTTTTGCCCTGGCAATATGATCTGCCAGTTTTTCATTATCCCCCGCCGACACACCGGCTCCACGGTCTGCCTGTACATTTGCCTGATCCAGCACACCATATTCGTACAATCCCTGTGTGATGGAATCCCCCAGGACCAGACAATCTGCAAATTTTTCGCTTGCCGGCTGTTCTTCTGCATCCTGTTCTGCCTCACGTTCCTGCGTTTCTAACTCCTTAATCTTTTTATCTGCCTTAGACACATCCATCTCATCCATCGTCTTCAGGATCTCTGTGCCCTTCTTTGTATCCTTCTGTGGATTACTGAGCCTGCGCGCCACCGTAATCCCGCCAATCACCAGAATAGCAACCGCAACGATCACTGCAGTCTGAAGTACCCGGTCTTTTTCTTTCTCACTTTTTATTTCACTTTTCTGCTCCTCAGGATTCACCTCCTGAGTCTCTTCTTTTTCTTCATAAATTGAAGTTTTACTCTCTATATCCACGAAATCTTCTCCTCTTTCGTTTCTCTGTTGATCCTAAATATGTATATCCAATTTATTTTACTGTTTTTCTTTTTGAATGTCAATTTATATCCTCTTTTCTGTCGTCTTTTGTGCTATAATGTTGAATACATTTCCTTATACCTGAAAGGGGAAAATGATCATATAGATTAACAGGAGGTTTTCCTTATGAATGTATACCAGTTATCAGCCAAAAATTGCATGTCGCATCTGCTCTTAAAAGACACTTTCGACAACTTTTCTTTCATAGAAGGCGAGATCACGACCTTCAACAAATTTACCATCAGCGGCTTTCTCCAGGAAGACTTCTTTGATGAAAAACCTGAAGAAACCTACTCCCGCTGGAATAAAATCCGAGACTTCTGCTTCCAGATCATCCGCGGTAAACGCACTCCATTGGGATTCAAGATTGTCCTTGCGCTTCCGGAAGATCAGATCCCGTACTTTCTGACCGCCCACGGTCTCACCGGATACCGCCCGGAAGAGATCCGGGGGCTGTACCTGAACTTCCACTACGATGGACATCACTTACAATGTATCACCGGAACTTCTCTGAACACTTTCACCATGGACAAATCCATCGAAAGAGAATGGGATCAGGAAGTAAAAAACATTTTAAAATCCAGATCCATTGAAGGTGACTACTGATCTGCAGTTTCCGATATAAACAGAGCCGTGCCGCCATGGATTTTCCTTCCACAGCCGCACGGCTCTTATTTTTCATTCCGCCAATCTTAACTTCAAATCTTTACTTTGTAAGCAGCATCATGATCTCATTACTTCTCTGCACAAACGCAGTCATCTCTTCCGGACTGAGCGGCTTATGTGCCAGCATTGCCAGATCATATAACTGTTTGCAGATAATACTTGTGTTCTCACTGTCTTTATGTTCAACTACATACTGAACCAGCGGATGATTTGCATTCAGAATCAGTGTACTTGTTGTACCCATATCCATTCCGTTCATGCCATACATTTTCATCATTTCCTGCATACGACGGTTTTCTTCGGATAACGTCATCATAGAAGCAACATTTTCATCTTTCAGTTTCTCGATTTTAACATCCAGATTCTCGTTTCCAAGCTCTTTGCGGAAAATCTCTACCAGACTGTCAGATTTCTTCTGGAATGCTTCCTTCTCTTCTTCGGCAACTTCTTCCTTTGCACCTGCTGTTACATCGGCGTCGATTCTCTGGAACTTGATATTCTGATTACGCTGCTCTAATTGTGTGATAAACGGCGAATCAATGTTGTGTCCTAAGATTACCGCATCCATGCCCTGATTCTTGAACATGTTAATGTACTGGCTCTGCTGGATCTCGTCCGTCACATAATAAATAACTGTCTTATCCTCTTCTTTGTTCTCAGTATTCTGATCATCTGTCTTGGCATTCTGATCTTCCACTGTTCCTCCATTTGCCTCGATGCAATCTTTCAATGTCAGATATTTGTGATCCAAATTCTTAAACAGAACCGCATCTTTCATCTTGTCACAGAATTTTTCATCTTTCAGGCATCCGAACTTGATGAACGGACTGATGTTATCCCAGTATTTCTCATAATCTTCTCTCTTTGTCTTACACATTCCGGAAAGCTTATCTGCAACTTTCTTGGATATGTACTCCGATATCTTATTGACGAATCCATCATTCTGCAGTGCACTACGCGATACGTTCAACGGAAGATCCGGACAGTCGATCACTCCCTTTAATACCATCAGATATTCCGGAATAACTTCTTTGATATTATCTGCGATAAATACCTGGTTATTATATAATTTGATCGTTCCTTCAATAGAATCATACTCTGTGTTGATTCTTGGGAAGTACAGGATTCCCTTTAAGTTAAATGGATAATCCATATTCAGATGAATCCAGAACAACGGCTCTTTGTAATCCATAAATACTTTGCGATAGAAGTTCAGGTAATCCTCGTCACTGCATTCATTCGGATGCTTTGTCCACAGTGGATGAATATCACTTAATGAAACCGGACGCTTTTTAATCTTTACTTTTTCTTTGGCAGATTCCGTCTCTACCATCTCTTTTTCGCCGTTTTCATTCTCTTTTTCTTCCATCTTGGCATCTTCGTGAATATGTTCGATCACTTCATCGTCATCTTTCAGATCAGCTTCATCAATGGTCTCATATTCCGGTTCTGCATTTGCCTTGGAAAGGAAGATTTCTACCGGCATAAAGGAACAATATTTTTCCAGAACTTCTCTCATTCTGTATTCATTTGCAAACTCCAGACTGTCCTCATTCAGATACAGTGTCATAGTGGATCCGACTTCCTGTTTGCTGCCTTCTTCCATCTCATACTCTGTTCCGCCGTTGCTTACCCAGTGTACCGGCTTTGCCCCTTCTTTATAGGAAAGGGTATCGATATGTACTTCGTCAGCTACCATGAATGCAGAATAGAATCCAAGACCGAAGTGTCCGATCATATCATCCTCTGTTGTCTTATCTTTATATTTTTCAAGGAACTGTGTTGCTCCGGAAAATGCGATCTGTGTAATGTATTCTTCTACTTCATCGGCTGTCATTCCAAGACCATTATCTGTAAATTTCAGAGTCTTTTCTTCTGGATTGACTTCAACTTTAATCGCCGGTTTATAATCATCCGGCAACTGGTATTCACCCATCATATCCAGTTTCTTCAGTTTTGTGATTGCATCACATCCGTTGGATACCAACTCACGTGCGAAAATATCGTGATCGGAATATACCCATTTTTTAATAATCGGGAAAATGTTTTCACTGCTGATTGACAAACTACCTTTCTTTGCTGCCATTGTAAATCACTCCTATTTCTACTTTTTATATTTCTATCATATTAGTGACAAAAGGTACTGCTTCTTCTGTCGACAGACACCTTTTTGCTACATTTTTTCATCTAAGTGATATGATAATACTGCTTATTTTAAAAGTCAATAGAAAATTAGCACTCTTTCAAAAAGAGTGCTAACAATTCTGTGAAATTTATAAACCGTTTATAAACTTTACTCTATACTTTTCAATGATTCTACCATGTCAATCTTTTTCAGTTTAAAATACATTACCCAGTTTACGAACAATGAGAACCCTATCGTAAATAAAAAACTGTAGATATAACTCTTCAGATAAATACTCCGGCCAAACATTGCCGCATCCACTTCTACTGTCTGAATTACAAACAGATGCAGAATCTTACCGAATACAACACCTGCCACGGATCCGATCAACGTCAGCAGGATATTTTCACGGAATACATATTCTGCTACTTCCGTATCATAGAATCCAAGTACTTTCAAAGTCGCAAGTTCTCTCTGGCGTTCTGTGATATTAATGCTGTTCAGATTATAAAGTACCACAAATGCCAGCATTCCGGCTGAGACGATCAGTACAATGATCACCAGATTCAGGCTGGCCAGCATATCATCCAGCTGATCTCTGATATCAAGCAGGTATGAGATTGTCAGTACCTGATCTTTTGACAGGATCTTTTCTCCCGCCTTTTTCACCTGGTCCTCCGAATATCCGTTCTTCGCCCGGAACATGATACAATTATATTTCACCGCCTTTCCAGATACCTTCTTGTAATACTGCGGTGTAAAATAGATATAATGTCCCATGTAATTTTCACAGATATGCGCAATCTTTACAGTGACACTCTTCTCCGTTCCCTTCTTCACTTTGATGGTATCCCCTTCTTTTACATTCAGAAGTTTCGCCGTCTTTTCACTGACAATTACTCCATCACCGGTGAGTGAATACGATTCTTTCGTCTTCCTGTCATGAAAATCCACATACTTTTCTGCAATTTCTGGATTTCCTAATATGCACTGGTACACGCTGAGTTTTTTACCGCCTCCGGATGCGGTCACACTCCGCATATCTGCCTCCATATAACTCTGAATATCTGAATCTGTTTTCAGATACTCCTTTAACTCTTCTTTCTCTGTCTTTGTCACATCATCTTTATAGAATATATGTCCATCATACAGCTGAATCTCTTCATACTGAATATCTGCGATCTCATATACAGAATCCCTCACTCCATATCCGACCAGCATCAGCGCCATACAACCGCCGATTCCGAATACGGTCATAAAGAAACGCTTTTTATAACGTATCAGATTCCTGATCGTGGATTTCCATGTGAAACTCATACGTTTCCAGATAAATCCGATTCTTTCCAGAAATACTCTCCGCCCTTTTTTTGGTGCCGGCGGCCGCATCAGCACTGCCGGTTCCGCTGCAAGTTCCTTATAGCAGGATGCAAGTGTTGCTCCCATAGTACATACAATGGAGGCTGCAGATGCCATTACCGCATAACTCATGTGGTATGGTACGTATATCTTCGGAATATGCGGATACATGATCTCATATGCATAGATAATAATGTACGGAAGGATTTTCTCTCCCACCAGTACTCCAAGGACACTTCCTCCTGCCGTTGCAAGGAATGCATACCCCAGATATTTCGATGCAATGGAAAAATTCCCGTATCCCAAAGCCTTCATGGTTCCTATCTCTATTCTCTGTTCCTCTACCATACGTGTCATACCGGTCAGACTGATCAGTGCCGCAACAAGGAAAAACATAACCGGAAATACTTTTCCGATCGCACGCATACGATCCGCATTTTCTCCGAATCCATCATATTCTATCAGTGTACTTCTATCATATACATACCATTTTGGATTCTTGATCTGACTGATCTGCTTACCGGCATCAGCAAGCTTTTTCTCGCCTTTTGCAATTTCTGCTTCCGATGTCTTCTTTCCGTCTTCATATTCTTTCCTGGCATCGGCAAGTTTTGCTTCATTTTCCGCAATTTCTGCCTCTCCTTTTTTCAGCGTCTGCTCCTGTGCTTCCAGTTCTGCTTTCCCTGCATCTAACTGTTTCTGCCCGGACTCTATACTTGCCACTGCACTGCTAAGCTTTGTTTCACTTGCATCCAGCTGCGCTTTTGCCTGATCCAGCTCTGCTTTTGCATTCGTAAGCTGCTGTTTTACAGCGTCCAGTTCGTTCTTCTTTGTCTGGTAATCCTGTTCTTTCGCATCCAGCGTCTGCTTTGTTTCCTGTGCCTGTGCTTCCAGATCCCGGATCTTCTGCGTCAATTCCTGATCCTGTTCTGTTTCTCCGGATACCTGTGCTTTTAATGCTTCTATATTCTTCAGAAGTGTCTGATATCCATCCCATCCCTGGTCAAGTTCTGCTCTGTATACGGCCAGCCCCTGTTCTCCTGTCTGGATCCGTTCCTGTGCTTCTGCATACTGTGCATCATAAGCTGCTTTTCCCTGTTCATACTGCTTTTTTCCCTGCTCCAGTTGTTGAAGACCATTTTGATATGTTTTCTTTGCCGCATCCAATTCCTGCTGCTTCGCCCGGATCTTCTTCCTCGCATCTTCCATCTGCGACTTCCCGCTTACGAGTGTTTCCTTTGCCTGTGAAATCTGCGTCTCTCCGTCTGTAATCTGCCTTTCCGCATCTGAAAGTTTCTGCTCTGATTCTGCTTTTCCGTCATCTAGCTTTTTCTGCGCCTTTTCAAGCTTTGTATTCGCTTTATCCAAAAGTTCTTCCTTACGGATCTTTCCTCTTTCTTCTGTGATTGCTTCCAACCGTTTTTTGACTGTCTTTACTTTCTGTTTATATGCACCGGTATATGCAGTCAGATCTTTTGCGTCCTGCACCTGCACATACATTTCCGTATATACATCCAGATGAAATGTTTTCTCCGGTACTACTACAAATCCGCTGACTATACCTGTTCCGATTGTTGTACTTCCGCGATTCAATGCTATGTAACACGGTGAATTCCCTTTTCCGACAACCTTTAGTTCATCCACCTTCAAGGTATCCGTCACCTTGTCATCCGTCCCGGACTTAAGCCTGATCGTCTCTCCGACTTTATACTTCATCTGATCATCTACCAGACATTCTCCCACTTTTTCCGGCATACGGCCTTCACTGACCGTAATCTTATTTATATCTTCCATCCGTGACATCACGTGGAGTACATATTGCTTCTTATTCTTTATATTCAGGAAATCTGCACTATAGGCTCCTTCTGCCTTTCCAACTCCTTTTACATTTCTGACTGCCTTCACATCATCTTCCGTAATTCCGAGTGTACTGACTGCCTTGATATCCATCAGGTCTGACTTATCAAAATACGCATCTCCGGTAATCTTCATAGATGGCTCGGATGCCCGGATGCCGGAAAAGAACGCTACTCCCAGCGCAACAATAAAAAGAATAGAAATAAAACGTCCGAAACTGCGGCGGATCTCCATGTAAAAATTCTTACGTGTTATCTTTTTTGCCATCTGCCGTCCCTGCCTTTTACCATTCTATGGTCTCAACCGGAACTGGTTGCGGATTCTGTATGATCTTATCCACCCGGCCGTTTTTAATCTTGATCACCCGGTCTGCCATTGGCGCAATTGCCGAATTATGTGTGATCAGAATCACCGTCATTCCACTGTTCCGGCAGGTATCCTGTAATAATTTCAAAATGGATTTTCCTGTATTATAATCCAGCGCACCGGTCGGTTCATCGCAGAGTAACAGCTTCGGATTCTTTGCCAGTGCTCTTGCGATCGACACTCTCTGCTGTTCCCCTCCCGACAGCTGCGCCGGAAAATTATCCAGTCTTTCTCCCAGTCCGACCTCTTCCAGAACTTCCTGTGCATCCATTGGATCCTTACATATCTGAAGAGCCAGTTCTACATTCTCCAGTGCTGTCAGATTCGGAATCAGGTTATAAAACTGAAAGACAAATCCGATATCATCTCTTCTGTATGCCGTCAACTGCTTCGTCGAATACGTTGCAATGTCCTGACCGTCAACCAGCACCTGTCCCGACGTAGCGGTGTCCATTCCCCCAAGAATATTCAGCACCGTTGTCTTTCCTGCACCACTGGGTCCGACTACAACTGCGAATTCCCCTTTCTTAATCTCAAAGTCGATTCCGGCTGCTGCCATGATCTCAACTTCCCCCATCTTATATATCTTCCTGACATCTTTTAAGGTCACAAATTCACTCATATACGTTTCCTCCGTGTGGGCATATTTGTATTATAATTATATCATCTTTTCTACTTTAATTGGAATTTAATTGGGATTTAATTTATTAACTGGGAAGCGGCCTCTCAGTCCTTGAAGGAAACAATAGATAAGGCTTCTTGTTCAGG
>ERZ506742.360-NODE-360-length-16997-cov-7.62572_pt1 | contig 16997 bp, 8 predicted proteins | sample MGYA00512570_ERZ506742 | MGnify/ENA metagenome assembly ERZ506742 | reverse complement strand
AGATGATCATGGTGAGCCATATCGTAGCAGTGGTGCCTTTGCCGTCGTGTTCAAAATGAAAGATGAACAGACAGGGAAATGCTATGCCTTAAAGTGTTTTACAGAAGAACAAGAAGGTAGAGCTGAGGCTTATCGCCAGATCGCAGATGAGTTGGAGTTCGTAGATTCCTCTTATATTACTTCCGTGAAGTACTTAGACAAAGAAATCTTCGTAGATAGCAGTTGTGAGGAAGACGAGTTTCCTGTTCTTCTGATGGATTGGATTGATGGTGAAACAATGGAGAATTACATTGCAGAGAACTATCAAGATAATTATATTATGGCTATGCTTTGCTATCGCTTCTGTAAAATGGCAGCGTGGCTTCGTTCTCAGCCATTTGCTCATGGTGACATTAAGCCAGACAACATCATGGTTCGTCCTGATGGAAATCTGACTTTGGTAGATTATGATGGTATGTTTGTTCCTGCCATGAAGGGACAGAAATCTCCAACAATTGGTACAAAGGACTTTTCTCATCCTTTGCGAACAGTTGATGATTTTGATGAAACCATCGATGACTTTGCTTTGGCAAGCATCGCCTTGTCGTTAAAGGCCATTGCTCTGAAGCCTTCGTTACTTGATGAATATGGTGCAGCAGATAGATTACTCTTTTCTGCAGAGGACTATCGTGACTTGAGTAAGAGTAAGGTACTGGCTGCTTTGCAAGAATTGATGAATGATGAAGAAGTTAATACGCTTCTTTCTATGTTCTTGTTGGTGTGTGCAAAGAAAAATCTTGGAATGTGTTCTTTTAGATTGTTTTATTTGTGTAGGTCAAATAATGATTTGGAGGAAATAGTAAAATTGGCTGATGCATATTATGAAGGTAAAGAAAAGGACTATAACAAGGCTTTTTCTTTATATTCGGATGCGGCATCCAAAGGAAGTTTATATGCTTTAGCGTGTTTAGGCTTTTGCTATTGTGAAGGGAAAGGGTGTATGCAAGATTTTACAAGAGGATTGATTTTAATTAGAGAATCAGCTAGTCAAAATAACCCTAAGGGACAAAATGTTATGGGAATATGCTATTCAAAAGGGTATGGTGTGCCTAAAGATGATACAGAAGCAGTAGAATGGTATCGAAGGGCTGCAGAGCAAGGCTATGCTCGTGCTCAGAGTAATTTGGGTGTATGTTATGCAAAGGGCTATGGGGTGGTTCAATGCTATGAAGAAGCAGTAGGATGGATAAGAAAGTCTGCAAATCAAGGATATGCTAAAGCGCAAGGTCTTTTAGGTGTTTGCTATCAAAAGGGCAAAGGTGTGGATCCTGATGATGTGGAAGCGGTTGAATGGTATCGTAAGTCTGCAAGACAAGGTAATTCAACTTCTCAATGGCTTTTGGGGCTTTGTTATGAACAGGGCAAAGGTGTGATACAAAACTATAAAGAAGCAGTAGAATGTTATCGTAAATCAGCAGAGCAAGATAATGCAAGTGCGCAGTATCATTTAGGATTATGTTATGAGAAAGGATATGGTGTAGTGCAAGACTATGGACAAGCGATATTTTGGTATCAAAAATCTGCAAATCAAGGATATTCCAAAGCTGAACATCGTTTAGAAATATGTTATAGAGGTCAGGATATTGATGCTGGTTGTTATGTTTCATATTTAGATGATTCAGGTTTGGAGGGTTATGATTTTTCACGTCTTCGTTTAAAGAGAGATTTATAGTAAAATCTAGAATGAGTTTGAACTACGTTAAAAGAAAGTGCAATGGAAATATATAATTATAAAGCTTTCTCTGGGAAATATAGGGAAAAAGAATAGAAACTATGTCAGTTAATTCTGTCCATCTTAAATTCTGCTGCGAGTCTTTTATCAAAAGGAAATATGCAGGTCTATATACACGAATGCAATTGTTCCTTAGGCTTCTAATGGAAATGATGTTTAAGTTCATAGACTAACAGAAGGTGCAGATGGTAAACATGCGAGTGCTGCAAAAGGTATTAAGATGAAGCATACTTGGTCTGTGTGCAATTTTTCTTAAAAAACTTGGTGCACTATTTTAGTTAGATGAGGTTTATGTAACTTTGCAGCAGGATAAACCAAAATATTTTTGGAGTCCATTAAAATTATAGTAATATGGAAAAAAATAAAAAACTGAGATATACTTCAGTAGGTTTTGTTCTTCCTGTAGAATATAATCCTATATTTTACAGGTATTCAAAACCTAACATAAGAAAAACGTTAAGCAGTTTTTCTCGTGATGAAGTTATTGATTTAATAGTTAGGTTAAGTAATGAATGTGTAAATAAACCTGCAATAAATATTTTGGGGTTATTATCACAAAATAATTATTGGAAGAATTCGGTGTTCTTTAGAATGTATGATTATATTGGGTATCATTCTTCTAAAGATAGGAGATATTGTGCTTGTTTCAATCAGACATTATTGGAGTTGTTACGCTATGTCTTGTCTGTAAAATTCTGTAAGGAAAATTTTAATGTGTATAATGAATACAAGTTAGAGTTTTCTTTTGTAAAGGTTATAGCTTTATTGAATGAGCAAATTGTAAATTTTAAGATTTATAATAGCTCTATATCAGAGCTAATGGTTACAGGTGTTGAATTAAATAAAGATTTGAATAATATTAATTATGCAGATCTTTATAAGGAGCAATTAATTCTATCCTTTAATTTCTTCTCCTTTTTAGAAAGTAATACAAAATATGCCCCATTGTTGCAAGCGTTTTTGGCAAAATATGAAATTAAGAATTGGAGAAATTATGTTGTTACAATATTGGCATTGGTCTTAAATGCTAATTATCAGACACGTATGTTGAATTTTAAAAATATAAAAGATGAGGATAGGTTGATAAATCGCAATATAGTTGATTTGTTATCTTTCTCTTATAGCACTACTGTTGATTATAAAGAAAATGTAGATTATAAGTTTTTCAGACAATATCCGATTATAAAAATGCAAGATGATAAATATATAATATACAATGTCGGATTTTTATTGGATAAGTTGTATGACAGCTTGTATTTTGAACTAAAAACTATTGCTGAAAGCATAGAAAGCAAACAAAAAATCAATGTTTCTTCATTGATAACAAATGAATTTATTGAAAAGGCGGTTTTTGATAAATTCTTGCTAAAATGCTGTGGCTTGTCTAATTATTTTTGCTTTACAGAAACGGAGTGTTTGGAACAATACAAACCAAAAGATAAAGAGTTAGGAACTCCTGATTTTCTCTTACAAAGAAAATCAGGGAAGGAGATATTGTTGTTTGAGTGTAAGGACATAAGATTGAAGGCTGAACTTAAAGAACAAAGAGATTTTTCTTTGTTGGAAAAAGAGTTGAGGAATAAGTTGATGCTTAAAACTTATAGTAATGGAAAAAAATGTAAAAATCCAAGGCGAATAGGTGTGGGGCAGTTAGCTGGTCATATAAAAAATATTAGAGAACATGAGTTTAGATGGGGGCATGATATTAAGTCTGATTCCATTGTTTATCCAGTGTTAGTGATAGCCAATCATAAATTAATGTGGAATGGGTTATTTAACATGTTAAATGAATGGTATGCCCAGTCCTTAAAAAATGAGGGTGTTTTGTGTTCTGAAAGTAATAAGCCTTTAATAATAATGAGTCCATTATGTTTGATAAAGCATTCAAAGAGATTCAAAAAAGATGGTTTTGAGAAGTATTTTGAAGAATATTATAATCATAGTGAAATTCAAACAGGAACTAATGTGGATTATATCAATAAAAACTTAACTTTTGATGATTTTATGGATAAATATCCATATAAATTAGATGAAATGTTTGAGATTGTTCAAAAAGAAGTGTTACAGAAAAGAGACAAATAGAGCTATGCAATACCCTTTAATATCAGAATATGTTAGAGCTATACAAGATGCAAGTAGTAATCTTGATAAGTTGGCACATTTGGTACCAGTGCTAGATGATCATGGTGAGCCATATCGTAGCAGTGGTGCCTTTGCCGTCGTGTTCAAAATGAAAGATGAACAGACAGGGAAATGCTATGCCTTAAAGTGTTTTACAGAAGAACAAGAAGGTAGAGCTGAGGCTTATCGCCAGATCGCAGATGAGTTGGAGTTCGTAGATTCCTCTTATATTACTTCCGTGAAGTACTTAGAAAAGGAAATCTTTGTAGATAGCAGTTGTGAGGAGGACGAGTTTCCTGTCCTTCTGATGGATTGGATTGATGGTGAAACAATGGAGACTTACATTACAGAGAACTATCAAGATAATTATGCAATGGCAATGCTTTGCTATCGCTTTTGCAAAATGGCTGCATGGCTACGTTCTCAGCCATTTGCTCATGGTGATATTAAGCCAGATAACATCATGGTTCGTCCTGATGGAAATCTGACACTGGTAGATTATGATGGTATGTTTGTTCCTGCCATGAAGGGACAGAAGTCTCCAACAATTGGTACAAAGGACTTTTCTCATCCTTTGAGAACCGTCGATGATTTTGACGAAACCATTGATGACTTTGCTTTGGCAAGCATCGCCTTGTCATTAAAGGCAATTTCTTTGAAGCCTTCTTTGTTTGATGAATATGGTGCTGCAGATAGATTACTCTTTTCTGCTGAGGATTATCGTGATTGGGGTCATACAGAAGTGTGTGAGGCTTTACGAGAGGAGTTGGTGAATAAATTGGACATGGAAATAGGCTCATTAGTATCAATATTTTCCAATGTTTGTAATGGCCTTAAGAATATTAAAAATTTTGATTTCGTTAGTTTACCTTTAGAAAATGTTAAGGAAAGTTCTACTGAAGTCTTAGTTGCGGATTTAAAAAATACAATAGTGGATGATTTTGGAGTAAAATATAGTAGGGATAAAATGAAACTATTAAAAGCTCCAAATAATATAAAGGGGTTATATCGAATAAAAAAAGGTACAAAAATAATATGTAATAATGCTTTTGATGGATGTTATTTCTTGACAGATATAAATATGCCAAATAGTGTAAAATATATTGGTATTCATGTTTTTCAATCTTGTTTCAATTTACGTAGGATTAAATTCTCAATTTTCTTGCAAAGTATAGGAATGGGGGCCTTTTCTAATTGTCATAGCTTAGTCTCAATAAATATACCTTGTTCTGTAAAGTTTTTTAATGGGAATCCATTTTTTGAATGGCATGGAAAATTAATTATAGACTCTAATAATTTTATTATTGAAAATAATGCTATAATATTTAATTTAGAGAAGAGTGAAATCTTAAGTTTTGGATTGTTGGTATCAAGTTATTGTATTCCAAAAACTGTAAAAAGTATTGTGGATGGGGCATTTCGAAGTAATTCATGTTTGAGATATATACAGATTAATGAGGGATTAAAGTCTATAGGAAAGTTCGCTTTCGCCTTTTGCTATAATTTAGAAGATATAATCATTCCAAAAACAGTAAGGAATATAGGATATGGAGCATTTATGGGATGCCTTATTTCAAATCAAAGGAAAAAAGAAATAATAAGTCGTTTTGGAAAGGAGGTTTTTGGAGAATGATACAGATTGAGTCTAAACGAAAAAAGCGGGAGAATATCTTGAAGAAATATCCCGACGCAATAATTGCGGATGTGACGAGTCGTGCAGAAGATGACTTGATAAAGTTGAGTCCATTTTATCCTCATGATGGTATACTAGTTCCTTTCCGTTATAGTTTTCAAGCAACTATCTTAGAACACTGTTTTACGAATTTGGCTGATTTCTGTAATCCGCCAAGATTGGTTAGTTGCAAAGACCTGTTTGAAGACGATGGCTTAAGATATGGTGCATTTGTGTTAGATAGATCGGCTGTAGTCTTTGCTGCCAGTGATGCTTTATCTCATTATATTTTTATGATGTATGAGTTAGCTCATTCTAAGGAATTTGATGAAGAACTTGCAGAAGAAAAATTAAACAGTCTGGCTATTCCAACTTCAGAAAACGGCAGGGACAATGAAGTTTGATTTTGAAAAGGATGTACTTCAATCTTTGTTAGATGCAACATCATTTAGCAGCCGATTTGAACTATGTTTGAAAGAACAGAATTCGAAAGGAGTCTTAGAACAGGATGATTTCACGCTGGTTTATTTTAAAGGCTAACGTCAATCTTCTTTATGCCCCTATTTGTTGTCATTAAAATTTGTAGAAGCAGATAAAATAACAGTATACAATATGCAGTATCCATTGATATCAGAATATGTAAAGGCCATTCAAGATGGTAGCGATAATCTTGACAAATTGGCTTACCTGACTCCCGTACTAGATAATCACGGAGAGCCGTATCGTAGTAGTGGTGCTTTTGCCGTGGTGTTTAAGATGCTGGACAAGAGAACCGGGAAATATTATGCCCTCAAGTGTTTTACGGAAGAACAGGAAGGGCGAGCTGATGCCTATCGCCAGATTGCAGATGAATTGGATATGGTTGATTCCTCATACATCACTTCAGTAAAGTATATGGAGAAGGAACTCTTCGTTGACAGTCAATGCGAGGAGGATGAATTTCCTGTATTGTTGATGGATTGGGTAGATGGTGAAACGATGGAAGCTTACATTGCGGCAAACTATCACAATCAATCAGACATGTCAATGCTTTGTTATCGCTTTGGAAAAATGGCGGCTTGGCTCCGTTCACAATCTTTTGCCCATGGCGACGTCAAGCCAGACAATATCATAATCCGTCCAGATGGCTCTCTTAGCTTGGTAGATTATGATGGAATGTTTGTACCTACGATGAAAGGCTGTAAATCTCCAACTATCGGTACTAAGAATTTCTGTCACCCATTGCGTACTATGGATGATTTCGATGAAACAATAGATGATTTTTCATTGGCAAGTATAGCCTTGTCATTGAAGGCTATATCCATGAATTCTACATTGTTAGATACCTTTGGCGCATCAGACAGGCTTCTCTTCTCAGAAAAAGATTATCGCACTCCATCAAATAGCAAGGTCATATCAGCCCTGCAGGGGTTGATGTGTGATAAAGACTTCTGTACACTTTACTCCCTTTTCGTGCTCGCCTTGGCGAGAAAGGTGCTTTCTGCATGTTCTTTCAGGTTGTTTATTAGCGAAAAGCCTATCTTGCTTCAAACAATTGAAGACTTACCAACCAAAGTTACAGAGGAAGAGCGGAAGGAGGCTTTTGTTGATGAATGGGGTGTGAAATATAGCAAAGATGGAAGAAAACTATTGAAAGCTCCTTACGAACTTAATGGTACTTATTCTATTAAAGAGGGTGTAAGGATAATATGTGATAATGCGTTTAGTGGTTGCCGTTCTTTGACAGGCATAGTTATTCCTGAAAGTGTTATTAGCATTGGGGATGGTGCATTTTTCTTTTGCAGGTTTCTGTCTGGCATCATCATACCTAATAGTGTGGCCAGTATAGGTGATAGCGCATTTGAGGGCTGTTCCTCGTTGGAATATATATCCCTTCCGAAAAGCGTAATTTGCTTAAACGGCAATCCGTTTTTTAACTGGAATGGTAAATTAGACTGTTTGTCACCGAACTTTATTTATGAGGATGATGTCTTGTTCAATAAGGATAAAAGTAAAATTATTTCTTTCAGAAATCAAGCTGTAAAATCATATATCATCCCTAGTAGTGTGAACAGCATAGGGGATTGGGCATTTGGGAATTGCCGTTCTTTGACAGACATAGTTATTCCCGATAGTGTAACTAGTATTGGGGAAAGTGTATTCTCAGATTGTTCCTCGTTGGAATATATATCCCTTCCGAAAAGCGTAATTTGCTTAAACGGCAATCCGTTTTTTAACTGGAATGGTAAATTAGACTGTTTGTCACCGAACTTTATTTATGAGGATGATGTCTTGTTCAATAAGGATAAAAGTAAAATTATTTCTTTCAGAAATCAAGCTGTAATATCATATATCATTCCTGATAGCGTGACTAGCATTGGTGATAGGGCGTTTTGTTGTTGCAGTTTCCTGTTTGGCATCGTCATACCTAATAGTGTTACAAGTATTGGAGACCGTACCTTTTGTGGGTGTAGTTTTTTGTCAGAAGTTGACATTCCTGATAGTGTTACTAGCATAGGGAATGGTGCTTTTTATGATTGCAGTTCTTTGCGTAGCGTTGTTATTCCAGATAGTGTTACTAGCATTGGGGAGAGGGCATTTGAAGATTGCAATTTTCCATATAAACTTAACCAAGAATTAATCTCCCGTTTTGGAGAAAAAATATTTGGGTAACTTTTTAGATTACTCCTTGATTATTACGACGAAAAAGAGATATCGGCAAAAATAGATACCATCATAAATAGGAAATCCTTCCCCTAAGACATCCTCCTTTGCCTTCTCCTTTTCCATATATAAAATAAGAGGTGGAGAACACTCTCCACCTCTACCCTCTTGTTTGTCGATTTACAGATGTACACGACATAGATATAGATTTTCTCTCATATATTTCCATCGAAATAGAAATAATAAGCGATGATTAATCAATTTTCAGCAATTTCTTTTGTGGTTTGAAATTTAATATGTACTTTTGCCTTGTCGTCTGAAAATGCGACTGAATGAAATGATTAATTAATAATCGTGTAAGCTATGCAGTATCCATTGATATCAGAATATGTAAAGGCCATTCAATATGCTGGTGATAATCTAGAACAATTGGCTTACCTGACTCCCGTACTGGATAATCACGGAGAGCCATATCGCAGTAGTGGTGCTTTTGCCGTGGTGTTTAAGATGCTGGACAAGAGAACCGGGAAATATTATGCCCTGAAGTGTTTTACGGAAGAACAGCAGGGGCGAGCCGATGCTTATCGTCAGATTGCAGATGAATTGGGTATGGTTGATTCTCCATATATTATTTCTGTAAAGTATATGGAGAAGGAACTCTTCGTGGACAGTCAATGCGAGGAGGATGAATTTCCTGTATTGTTGATGGATTGGGTAGAAGGGGAGACGATGGAAGCTTACATTTCGGCAAACTATCACAATCAATCAGCCATGTCAATGCTTTGTTATCGCTTTGGAAAAATGGCGGCTTGGCTCCGTTCACAATCTTTTGCCCATGGCGACGTCAAGCCAGACAATATCATAATCCGTCCAGATGGCTCTCTTAGCTTGGTAGATTATGATGGAATGTTTGTACCTACGATGAAAGGCTGTAAATCTCCAACTATCGGTACTAAGAATTTCTGTCACCCATTGCGTACTATGGATGATTTCGATGAAACAATAGATGATTTTTCATTGGCAAGTATAGCCTTGTCATTGAAGGCTATATCCATGAATTCTACATTGTTAGATACCTTTGGCGCATCAGACAGGCTTCTCTTCTCAGAAAAAGATTATCGCACTCCATCAAATAGCAAGGTCATATCAGCCCTGCAGGGGTTGATGTGTGATAAAGACTTCTGTACACTTTACTCTCTTTTCATGCTTGCTTTGGCAAGAAAGGAACTTTCTGCATGTTCTTTCAGGTTGTTTATTGGCGAAAAGCCCAATATAACTCCTGTGATGAATGAAGATTTATCGACAGAACCAACAGAAGAAGAGTTAAAAGAGGCTTTTGTTGATGAATGGGGAGTGAAATATAGCAAGGATGGAAGAAAATTGTTGAAAGTTCCAGGAGAATTAAGTGGAGCTTATTCTGTTAAAGAGGGCACAAGGATAATATGTAATAGTGCATTTTGGTATTGTCTTTCTCTGTCAGAGATTGTCATTCCGAATAGTGTGACAAGTATTGGAGACCTTGCCTTTTCTTTTTGTAGCTCTTTGGCTGAAGTTGTCATTCCGAATAGTGTAGTATGCATTAATGGCAATCCATTTTGGTATTGGAATGGTAAGCTTGAATGCTTATCGCCGAGCTTTGTTTATGAAAACAACATCCTGTTTAACAAGGATAAAAGTAGAATTATTTCGTTTAGAAATCAGAATCTGACATCTTATGTCATTCCGAATAATGTGACAAGAATTGGAGACAGAGCCTTTTCTTTTTGTAGCTCTTTGGCAGAAGTAGTCATTCCGAATAGTGTGACAAGAATTGGAGACAGTGCCTTTGAAAGTTGTAGCTCTTTGGCAGAAGTAGTCATTCCGAATAGTGTGACAAGAATTGGAGACAGTGCCTTTGAAGGTTGTAGCTCTTTGGCTGAAGTTATCATTCCAGATAGCATTACAGGTATAGGAGACAGAGCCTTTTCTTTTTGTAGCTCTTTGGCAGAAGTTATCATTCCCAATAGCGTTACAAATATTGGAAAAGGAGCCTTTCAGTTGTGTAGCTCTTTGGCAGAAGTAGTCATTCCGAATAGTGTGACAAGAATTGGAGACTATGCATTTTCTAGTTGTAGCTCTTTGGCAGAAGTTGTCATTCCGAATAGTGTAGTATGCATTAATGGCAATCCGTTTCATGGTTGGAATGGAAAACTTGATTGCTTATCGCTAAGCTTTGTTTATGAAGACAATATCCTGTTTAACAAGGATAAAAGTAGAATAATCTCGTTTAGAAATCAGGAATTGACATCGTATGTCATTCCGAATAGTGTGACAAGAATTGGAGATTATGCATTTTCTAGTTGTAGCTCTTTGGTAGAAGTTGTCATTCCGAATAGTGTGACAAGAATTGGAGACTATGCATTTCTTCATTGTAGTTCTCTGTCTAGCATTGTCATTCCTGTTAGTGTGACTATCATAGGAAGTTATGCATTTGCTGGATGTAATTTCTCAAACAATGTTAAACAGGAATTAATTTCTCGGTTTGGAGATAAAATATTTTAAGTTTTTATAAAAATATTTCGATAATTATGATATTAATAGAATCTAAGCGTAAGAAATACGAAAACATATTAAAGAAACATCCCGATGCCATTATTGCGGACGTAACTAGCCATGCCAAAGATAGCTTGATCAAATTAAGTCCATTCTATCCGCATGGTGGAATACCAGTTCCATTCAGCAATGGAGTGACAGCCACATGCGTAGAGGCTATTTGGCAGGGATTGAAAGTGTTTGAAGGAGCAGATGTAGATGTGCAGATGTTCCAGAATGACACGATGAAGAATATCAAGCGAACTGTACGCAAGTATGGAAAGCCGTTGGGACATCGCAAGGGAGTAAATGGCAAGGAACTCCTAGGATATATAGAAGCAAGAAAGCAGATATATATTCCAACCTACCAATGGATGTTGGAGAATAAAGTGCCAACAATCATTGAACGGTTGAAGGAGGCAAGTAAAACGAAAACCATCATCTTGTTGGATTATGATACCAACTGTGATGTGGATGACCCAAGCAAACCCTTGTCTCATGCCTTTTTGATCAAGGCATACGTAGATGGTATTTATCCTTATGGAGAAAAACCGAATACGGAGGCAAAACTACAGGTTGATAAGCCACAGAAATTAGAACTTTTTTGATAGAATAACAACAAAAATATAAATTATGAGTAAACGAAATAATTGGGAGGATTTTAAGAATATCCTTGAGCAGCATCATATTACAACGTTGTATCATTTTACAGATCGTGACAACTTAGAGAACATCATCAAGAATGGTGGCCTCTTTTCCTGGAAGGATTGTGAGGAACGTGGAATTACGATTCCTAAGCCCGGAGGTGGTGGCCCTGGCTCTACTTCCTGGTCGCTCGACAAACGAGATGGGCTGGAGCATTATGTGAGAGCGAGCTTTACCAAGCAGCATCCAATGATGTATGTAGCGATGAGCGAGCAACGTATATCTAACCCCGTAATTTTGGAAATAGACCCAGAGGTAATTTTTGATGAACAGACTAAGTTCTCAGATAAAAATGCTACAAGAAGCGGTGCCAACGTTGGCGGAAACCTGGAAGATTTCAAGAAAATTCATTTTCAGACAGTCAAGGCAAACAAACATTTTGACCTGGATATAAATGAACAGCCTTTCTATCAAGCCGAGATTCTGGTAAAGAACAGCATACCCCTGAAGTATATCAAGAACATTGGTAACTTTGGTATTCCAATCCCAAGTCAGCCACAGATATTGCAGAGTAAGAATGCATATACGGCTCGTGTTGATCGTGAGCATCCTACAGCATTCATCTTCCTGGTGGACCAAAGTGTTTCTATGCGCAGAATTACTACCTTCAATGGTGAGAATATGACTTTATCTGAGGCTGTTGCCCGTATTGTAAATGCCCAAATCAACGAGTTGGTGGAGCGATGTGTGAAGAATAATGAGACTCGCCATTACTTTGATATTGCTATGATAGGTTATGGCACGGAGGCTTATAGTGCTTGGAATGGCAATCTTGAAGGACGAGACTTTGTTACTCCAGAAGAGATTCGTGATAATCCTTACCAAAAGAAAATGGTGAAGGAAGAGGTGCGTACTCGTAAAGGTATAACCGTCAAAGAAGTAGAGAAGAAACAATGGATGGTAGCTCGCCATGATGGTAGTTGGACACACATGGATAAGGCTTTCAAACGTGCAGAAGGTTTGCTCGAAAACTGGATGAAAGAGCATCATGACAAGGATTGTTATCCTCCTACAATTATCAATATAACAGATGGTGAGTATAATGGAACTTCGCATGATGAGATGCAACAACTTGCCAATCAATTAAAATCGATGTTTACCAATGATGGCAATGTCTTGCTCTTCAATATTCACGTTGTGCCAGGACATGCAGAATCGGTCGTATTCCCTGCAACTGCAGATGAATTGAACGGAAATGGATATGGTGAGAAACTTTATAATATGTCAAGTCTTTTACCGCTCAACTACAATGAGCAGATCCGTAATATCTTTGGAGATAAGCAGGCTGATATCCGCTACCATGCTATGGGTGTAAATACGGGTATGGAGAGATTGGTTAAAATGATGAAGATTGGCACACTTTCGAGTATGCTGGTTAATCAGAATCTGTAATGATATATAGAAAAGTTATGAACAGAGGTGTTAGTATAGCAAAGTTCAATGACCATGTTGCAAACGAAGATGCTTTCTACTCATCGGATACCTGTATAGCTATATCCGATGGGGCAGGAGGCTGTGGCTTGTTTGCCAATGAGTGGTCGGAGTATCTTGTAAAACATCTTCCAAAAGATAAACCTATCGTTTCCTTTAAAGAACTTGACGAATGGGTAGATGGCATTTGGGAGCCCTTTTATAATGAGCACGAGGAAAGAGCAAAGGAAGGCGATGGCATTCTTTTGAATAAATATTATAATGAGGGGTCTTGCGCCACCATTGCTGCTGCATGGATAACAGGGGATAAGCAATGTAAATGGATGGCATACGGCGATAGCGTAGTCTTTCATTATAGTCAGGATACAGGTGTCTTGGAACATAGTTTTACGAAATTGTCTGATTTTAGCAATCCTCCCAGGTTGGTTAGCTGTAAAGATCCCCTGGAAGAGGAAGGTTTCAGTAGTGGTGACTTTTATCTGGATGAATCTTCGGTAGTCTTTGCTGCCAGCGATGCCTTATCGCATTATATCATGATGATGTATGAATTGTCTAAAAGTAAGGAGTATGGTGCGGAGCTTGCTGAAGAATACCTAAAAGCATCTGGCAATTCCCAACTTTTGAAAACAGCAGAGACCATGAAGTTTGAATTTGGGCAGGATGTGCTCCAATCTTTGTTGGATGCAACATCATCCGACAGCCTGTTTGAACAGTATCTGAAAAAACTGAACTCGGAAGGGATTTTAGATTTGGATGATTTCACGCTTGTTTATTTTAAAGGCTAGCGCCCATCTTCTTTATATTCCTATTTGTTGTTATTAAGATTTGTAGAAACAGATAAAATTACAGTACACAATATGCAGTATCCATTGATATCAGAATATGTAAAGGCCATTCAAGATGCAGGTGATAATCTAGAACAGTTGGCTCACTTGACTCCTGTACTGGATGATCACGGAGAGCCATATCGCAGTAGTGGTGCTTTTGCCGTGGTGTTTAAGATGCAGGACAAGAGTAGCGGGAAATATTATGCCCTGAAGTGTTTTACGGAAGAACAGCAGGGGCGAGCCGAAGCCTATCGTCAGATTGCAGACGAACTGGATTTGTTAGATTCTCCATATATTACTTCTGTAAAGTATATGGAGAAGGAACTCTTCGTGGACAGTCAATGCGAGGAGGATGAATTTCCTGTATTGTTGATGGATTGGGTAGAAGGGGAGACGATGGAAGCTTACATTTCGGCAAACTATCACAATCAATCAGCCATGTCAATGCTTTGTTATCGCTTTGGAAAAATGGCGGCTTGGCTCCGTTCACAATCTTTTGCCCATGGCGACGTCAAGCCAGACAATATCATAATCCGTCCAGATGGCTCTCTTAGCTTGGTAGATTATGATGGAATGTTTGTACCTACGATGAAAGGCTGTAAATCTCCAACTATCGGTACTAAGAATTTCTGTCACCCATTGCGTACTATGGATGATTTCGATGAAACAATAGATGATTTTTCATTGGCAAGTATAGCCTTGTCATTGAAGGCTATATCCATGAATTCTACATTGTTAGATACCTTTGGCGCATCAGACAGGCTTCTCTTCTCAGAAAAAGATTATCGCACTCCATCAAATAGCAAGGTCATATCAGCCCTGCAGGGGTTGATGTGTGATAAAGACTTCTGTACACTTTACTCTCTTTTCATGCTTGCTTTGGCAAGAAAGGAACTTTCTGCATGTTCTTTCAGGTTGTTTATTGGCGAAAAGCCCAATATAACTCCTGTGATGAATGAAGATTTATCGACAGAACCAACAGAAGAAGAGTTAAAAGAGGCTTTTGTTGATGAATGGGGAGTGAAATATAGCAAAGATAGAAGAAAATTGTTGAAAGTTCCAAACAAACTAAGTGGAGCATATTCGGTCAAAGAGGGGACTAGAATAATATGTGATCATGCATTTTCGTGTTGTCTTTCTCTGTCTAAGATTGTCATTCCTGCTAGTGTTGCTAGCATTGGTGAATGGGCATTTTGGGGTTGTAGTTCTCTGTCAGATATTGTCATCCCTACTAGTGTGACTAGCATAGGTGAATGGGCATTTGGAGATTGTAGTTCTCTGTCAGATATTGTCATCCCTACTAGTATTACTAGCATAGGTGATAAGGCATTTATGGGTTGTCGTTCTTTGTCTGAGATTGTCCTCCCTTCTAGTGTGACTAGCATAGTTAATCATGCATTTTGTGGTTGTATCTCTCTGTCAGATATTGTCATCCCTACTAGTATTACTAGCATTGGTAATAGAGCATTTAATGGTTGTAGTTCTTTGTCAGATATTGTTATCCCTTCTAGTGTTACTAGCATAGGTGATTGTGCATTTTTGGGTTGTTCCTCGTTGAAATATATATCCATTCCTAAAAGCGTAATTTGCTTAAACGGCAATCCGATTGCTGATTGGGATGGCAAGTTAGAATGTTTATCTCCGAACTTTATTTATGAGGATGATGTCTTGTTTAATAAGGATAAAAGTATAATTATTTCTTTTAGAAATCAAAGTGTAGAATCATATGTTATCCCTTCTAGTGTTACTAGCATTGGTAATAGTGCATTTTCTTGTTGTAGTTCTCTGTCTGAGGTTGTTATCCCTTCTAGTGTGAATAGTATTGGTAATAGTGCATTTTCTTGTTGTAGTTCTCTGTCTAAGGTAGTCATCCCTACTAGTGTTACTAGCATTGGTCATAATGTTTTTCAGGGTTGTAGCTCTCTGTCAGAGATAGTCATCCCTTCTAGTGTGACTAGTATTGGTAATAGTGCATTTTCAGGTTGTAGTTCTCTGTCTAAGATTGTCATCCCTACTAGTGTTACTAGCATTGGTGATTGGACATTTTCTGGTTGTAGTTCTCTGTCAGAGATAGTCATTCCTTCTAGTGTTACTTGCATAGGTGATGATGCATTTCATGGTTGTCGTTCTCTGTCAAAGATAGTCATCCCTTCTAGTGTGACTAGCATTGGAAGTGATGCATTTTGGGAATGTCGTTCTCTGTCAGATATTGTCATTCCTTCTAGTGTGACTAGCATTGGAAGTGGTGCATTTTGGGAATGTCGTTCTCTGTCAGAGATAGTCATTCCTTCTAGTGTTACTAGCATAGGTGATTGTGCATTTCATGGTTGTCGTTCTCTGTCAGATGTTGTCATCCCTTCTAGTGTTACTAGCATAGGTGATTGTGCATTTCATGGTTGTCGTTCTCTGTCAAAGATAGTCATCCCTTCTAGTGTTACTTGCATAGATGATGGTGCATTTTGGGGTTGTAGTTCTCTGTCTGATATTGTCATCCCTTCTAGTGTTACTAGCATTGGTGATAGTGCATTTATTGGATGCAAATTCCCAGACAATCTTAAACAAAAATTAATTTCCCGGTTTGGAGATAGAATATTTAAGAAATTATGATATGTAAGCCATTGGCTAACCCCGTCTTGCAATATTCTCTGAAAATCTTGTAGGAATCTTCAAAATTCTACAAGATTTTCGGAGATATTCAAAGAAATTTAGAAGAAGTTACAAGAATTTCAGAGGGAGATTACAGAATTCCCTTCTCTCTTAGCCTCAATGGCAGGAAGTCAGTCAAGTCTCTCGAATAATCATTATCATACTCATGTATATGAGTCAAGAAGTAGGTTGTCCATTTTCGGAAGTCATCACCAGCCAGCTTGCAGCTTCCTATCATAGTGTACATGATGGCAGCTTCCTCAGCCGCATCATGGTTTCCACAGAACATATAGTTGTATCTGAAGGAGCATAAAAGGGAATAAGTGTTGTCGTTAAAAAAGTGGAGTTGTGTAATCGGTACAGCACTATTGCCAGATATGGATGACTTTACGATTTGTTGAATGTATAAACAATAAAAAATGGAAAATGAAACTTTAAAAGAAAGATTCCTCGGCACAATCTTCGGGCAAGCTGTAGGAGATGCCTTGGGACTGAGCACGGAGTTTATGTCCAAGCAAGAAGTGGATCGTTTTTATCCTAATGGGATAGAGGACTATTCACAAATCGTGCAGGATGATCATCGTCGTCGTTGGCAAAGAGGCGACTGGAC
>ERZ506742.339-NODE-339-length-18468-cov-11.1802_pt1 | contig 18468 bp, 15 predicted proteins | sample MGYA00512570_ERZ506742 | MGnify/ENA metagenome assembly ERZ506742 | reverse complement strand
TCTATAAGAAACGCCCACCATAGCACCCAGCTTTTGTTGAGTCATTTTTTTCTCTATTCGCAACTTTCTAATTTTATCACCAAATGTCATAAATATACTTCTTTCTACTTTTGTATGGTTTGTATCTTTAAAATCATAGTAAAATTATATCATTATATAAGCACAAAGAGAACTCAAAATCGAGTTCTCTTTGTGCTTTTTAATTGATTCATCCATCGCAAAATAATCGTTGCTCCGTGTCACCCTGGTCAGAGCCATTATTGTCATTATTTCTCCGTATGTATGTATGTGTCTATTACTTACAAAATTCAAATGCTACATAATACACATAATCATTTTTTGAAAGAAAATCTATTTGGCTAAGTCATAACCACCACTTCAAGTGGTGGTTTGTTTTTGACCCTATAAGGGTCCTATGCCTGCACGCCTAAAAGGCGGATGCCTCAAGCATTCATACCGGCTTGCCTCTGAAAGAGGCTTACCGTCGTGTATCTTCTCTTTTAGATTCTTCTTTTTGCTGCTGTATATATTCTTTTACAGCTTCTTCTGTAATATTGCCTACTGTCGCTACATAATATCCTCTAGCCCAGAATGATTTTAACCATCCGTTCACCATTTCGGGATACTTATCGTGTATCATTAGCGCGCTTTTCCCTTTTATGTATGCTATTACATCACTAACTTTTTCGCTCGGTGGTATACTCAGGCATAAATGTACATGATCTGCGCAGACTGCTCCTTCTATAATTTCTATGTTTCGATAATCGCACAGTCTTTTTATGATCTCTCTTACATCTGCCTTCAATTTTCCATACATAATTCTTTTTCTGTACTTTGGTATAAACACAACATGGTACTGGCATTTGTACCTTGAATGTGATAAGCTGTAACTGTCCACTTTGGACCGCCTCCTATTCTCTTTAGTATTGGCTTGAGACACCTTTACTATCGTATCATAGGAGGCTTTACTTTTCACCATACAACGTCACTACTATACGATTCGCCCCAGCATAGCTGGGGGATTAGCATTTTCATTTATCATAATCCTGTTCTTTAAGGGCTACCATGCTTTCCAGAAGCTCCTCGCTGTGGAAGTAACCGACGTTATACCGGTTGCAGGCCTTTATGCCGATAGCTTTGGCAAGATAAGACTTTCCAGCATCTGATTCTCCTAGAATGCAGAGATTATAGCCTCTTTCGATAAAGTCAAGGGAAAAAAGCACCCCGGTTATACCTGCAGGCAGATACTTACGCTTGTCAGAGTCCACACAATCCGCCAATTCCTCCGGAGATCCTTTCAGGTGAGCTGCTGTCAGCCGATTCTTCAGTGTCGTACTGACTTTTTCCTGAAACTGCGGACCAATCAGTTCTGCAATAAGCGTGAGACGATCCATCTCTAAAAAGCCGGGTCTGTGATACAGATCATCTAAGGTGGCTGCCATTGTTGAAAGTTTAAGCTCATTCAGTTCATCGACAAGCTCGTTCATGAGAGCGGTTCCTGTAAGCATCAGTCATTCACCTCCTCGCGCATCTGATCAGCAAGGGCTCTGCTGCGAGATAAAAGGGTGTCTATACTGGAAGCTTCCGGAGGCATTACATACCCGCCGCGTACCGGTTCTTTCTTTACCGATGTGGAATGATGGTATCCCGCCTCTCCGAGATCGTCTGCTACAACAGATATCGTATTCTTGATGAAGGTGTATTTCTGCTTATTCAGAGCAATCGCCTGCTTACAGCACTCTTCAAGAGCCTTATTACTGTACTTCTTTGTAAAGTTCAGAATACCCAGGCACATACGATAGGTCTGTACTTCATATGGTCTGGATTTGAGAATCGTACGAATAACAGTCTCTGTATTCTTGCCAATGAGCTGGGATTTCTGGATAAAGTAAGGAGCATTCCACTGGGTAAACCCTTTATAGTTGTCCGGCAGGTGATCAGGATTTGTTGACCACTGACCTTTACGGGTTGCCCTTGGCCATTCGCAAAGGAACTCTCCGATAAGAGAATAAATACGAACAACAGTTGAAGATCCCTTAATAGATACTTTCTTATGCAAAAACGCTTTATCTACGCTATAATAAGCATTGTCAAAGCGTACGTGGAAGTCACTTGACACCTTTGCCGTTTTTCTCTCCATGTACTCGTAATGCATGGAGGGGAGCGGCATCAATTCAAGTTTCTCTTCTTCCCAATAATAGTATCTATTGTGTTCTTTCTTCTTGAATGGTTCTTTATTCAGAGCCTTCAGTTCCTTCCAAAGATCCTTATTAAACTGTTCCAGTGAGAAATACTGGCGTTCTTCAAGTTTGTGGAAGAAGCCCTTCTCGAGAATGCCTACTGCGTTTTCTACAGAACTTTTGAACTTCGGCTTACGAACCTTCGCTGGAAGAATAACGGTGCCATAGTGGTCAGCCCAGTCAGCATAATCTTTGTTTAGTTCAGGTTCAATCCAGTCTTGATTAACGACAACAGCCTGTTTGCAGTTATCACAGACTACTAATGCAGGAACTCCACCAAAGTAATCCAAGGCATGATTGTTGACATCAATCCACTGTGGTTCCTTTGTTGAGAGCATTCCTTCTGCATAGATATACTGTGAATAAGGCAGGATAGCTACAAAAACGACGATGGTCATAATCTCACCGGTAAGAGGCTCTGTCATGGAGAACGTCTGTCCAGCAAAGTCAACTTCCATCTTTTGTGCGATAACAGCATCAAAGTGGGCGGTCTCATAATTCTCTTCGCACCACTTGTTGTAGAGCTCACAATACTGACTGTATTGATAGAAACGAGCGCCTTCTTCTTCGCACTTTTTCTTATAGCGGTTCCAAAGAAACATGAGTGTCATGTTTTTACGGGTAGCCATAAGCTTGGCAGCATCTTCATAATCAGGTAACTCGATGTTCTCATTTCGTCCTCCTGATCCAGGTACAGCTCCATACACCTTCAGGGCAATACCATAGTTAGTGATGCCTGCTGGTAATGGATAGCTCAGATCTTCGCACTTCTTGAATGCTCTCAAGAAGTCATTAACACCAGACTTGCTGAAACCAGCCTGACGAGCTATTTCGCTACCGGACATTGATAGCGCGTAGTGTTTGATAATGATGTCCTTGTAATCCAACTGCATACATTATCCTCCTTAAAATGATGTATTCACCATCCCTGGGATGCAAATTCTGCTCGAACGGTACGCCTATTCTGAAATTAGCGGTACATCCATTCTGATTTAGCGGTATGCGTTTTCTGCTCAAAGCGGTACGTTTTTCCTTTATTATTGTGATGTAACTATTATTCATCACAGTGCAAAGGAGGAACTATTATGCACGACTACAATACTATTCTTGGAGTCATAGAACTTCGACTCAGTAAAGTCAGTTATGACGCCGTACAAAAACGTTACCGGATTGGACGAAGCGGGATTGCATTAATCATGAACCGTTACAATGATTCAGGATTATCACTGGATGATCTTCGACAAATGCCAGCCTCAAAGGTGGTTGATCTCATCTATCCAAAAGAAAACCTTCGATATAAGGATATTCCATTCCCTGATTTTGAAAAAATACATGAGCAGATGATCCAAATGGGAAAACATGCCGACTTGAGCTTTCTATGGATTGATTATAAAAAAGAGCATCCCAACGGTTACCAGCTTGCTCAGTTTTATAAGCTGTATCGTGATTTCCTGGTAGATACGTATGGTACTTCAAAAACATCTATGCCTGTAGAGCGGATCCCTGGTGAAAAGATGTATATCGACTGGGTAGGCGACCAGCCGGAACTGCTACTGGACACAACTACTGGCGAACTTCGAAAAGTTCATATTTTTACGACTACACTTGGTTTTAGCAGTCTTGTTTATGCAGAGATCTTTCTGGATGAGAAACTTCCACATTTTATTGCCGGCACAGTACATGCACTGTCTTATTATGGGGCTGTTCTTAAATATCTTGTCCCAGACAATCTGAAAACAGCCGTTACCAGGCATAGCAAAGATGAACTTGTGCTGCAGGCAGCTTTTTCAGATCTGGAAACTTTCTATGATACGATCATTCTGCCTCCACCGCCAAGGAAACCGAAAGGCAAACCAACAGTTGAAAATCATGTGCGTTTCTTGGAGACGCATCTGGTAGAAGAATTAAAGAAAGATACTTATACCTCTCTGGAAGCTCTGAATGCTGCGGTCAAAAAGATCGTAGCGGACATCAACCAGCGTCCTTTCCAGAAAAAATCTGACATTCGGAAATCCCGCATGAATGGATTCGAAAAGTACGACAAACCGCGTATGAACCAGCTTCCAGGCGAAAGTTATACACTTTGTGATTATAAATACTTTCTTAAAGTTCCAGATAATTACCACCTTGAGTATGATGCCCACTACTATTCTGTATTGTATACCTACAAAGGGAAGTCTGCAATTCTTAAGGCTACAATGACGGAGATACGGATCTGTGATGAGTATAACCGGCTGATCTACCGCCATCCAAGATCTTACCGTGATTTTCCTCTTTACATTACAGATGACAATCATATGCCTCCAGAACACCTGTATTACAAAGAAGTGAATGCACATGACGGAGCTTATTACAGACGGTGGGCATCTGTTTATGGAGAATCTATGATAACTCTTATTGACAGGATACTCCGCAGTTCCAAGCGTGAGGAACAGGCATACAACAGCTGTGCCGGTGTGCTCCATTCCTGTAAAGATGTTCCTCACAGGCTGGTTCAGGAGGCTGCTGAGAAATGCGTAGAAGCCAATGCCTGCAAGTATTCTTATTTCAAGAAAGTACTTAGTATGGTTCAGAATAATCATTCCAGCAGCGCTATAAACGGAACCGGAAAACTTCCTTCCCATACAAACATCCGTGGAAAGGAGGCATACAAATGAGTTCATCCCATGACATTACATTAACACCTCAGGAACAGGCTCTGATCATGCGTCTGAAAAGTTTCCGTGTTCCAGAAATGGCACATATCCTGGAAGAACAGTTGAAAGATCCCAATGCAGATCTGAACACTTTTTTGGAACGCATGACAGCAATGGTTGATGCAGAGTGGCAGGCGCGGGCAGATAAACGTTTTAATCGTCTGATGAAAGAAGCGCATCTGCGATACCCGGCGGCAGATCTTGACGAAACTATTTACCGTCCAGAACGTCAGCTTGATACCCAGACAATAGAGCGACTGAGTACCTGCCACTGGATAGAGGAAGGAAAGAATCTCATTGTAACAGGATCTTCCGCCAGTGGAAAAACTTATCTGATCAATGCTTTTTGTGTAACTGCAATGAAGCAGTCTAAGAGTGTAAAGTATATAAAAGCGAACACTCTTATGAGCGAAATGGAACAGGCACGTATCAAATCCACAAATCTGGATTACCTGAATAAGCTGACCAAGCTGGATCTTCTTGTGATCGATGATTTTGGCCTTATGGATCTCGATCTTGATAAATGCCGGGATCTTTTTGAAGTCCTTGACACCAGGGATGGAAGAAAATCAACTGTAGTCATCTCACAGTTTCCAGTCAGTACATGGTTTGATATGTTTGCTGATAATACCTACGCTGATGCGTGCCTTACACGAATCACAGATAAACATCATACATATCGTCTGAAGATGAACGGTATAAATATGCGTGAAACAGAATGATATCATCTAGCGGTACTTCGTACCGTTAAAAATGGAATAGCAGTTCCGCAGTAGCGGAACTGGCATTCCGTTTAAGCGTAATTTGCAGGATGGCTACTATCATTATAAGGATTAGATTACACAGACTGGTAGCAATTCGGCTGTTCAAAAACGGAATGCGACCGTTTTGCTCCGCAAATCCGGCCGTTTAGCTTCGCAATATGCACTTCTCCAGAAGAAATATAAAATGCTCCATATTTTCTGCACTGATGGCACAAAATAAGGCATCCTGCTTGATCCGTTTGGAAAACAGGAATTTCCTATGATGGTAATATAGCAGGCGATTCAGTTACTCCGGATACAGCATATGCCAATGCAGGACTTCCGTATGGTCCTATGCCCAAAAAACGGCATCAGGAAAAGTAATCCCGATGCCGCAAAGAAAAGCTATCTAATAACAAAACAATGTGAAATAGAGTAATTGCGGTTAGTAGCAAAAGAAAAAGTCTCGGAAGCCGCTTGTTTAGCGGATTCCAAGACTCGTGGCTACTATTCAAACTCGGCAAGTCTAAAGATATTCTTAAATATATTTGTTTAAGTTTCGTATCTTTTTTGCCTTTATTTTATTTCTGTTGCATATATTATTTTGGCTCGCTGATTTTCTGTTGCCAATTTGTTGCCGCTTCATTATAACTACTAAATAAGCATTTAACAACCTTTTATCACGTCTTTTCTTGAAAAACCTTTAATTGACATAATAAATTTTTCAATTTAACCTAAGCAACTATTTATATATGTCTTCCGAAATAACATTATATGCCAATCGTGTTGCTTTACCTCTCATAGAAATATTTGAAACAATTAATTCTATAAGCATAACTGTAACAATGGTTTTCGAGAATACTATAATTTTTAAACCTATCAGTATAAAATATATAATTATCAGCATTATCGTAATAATTGTAAGATCTCGAGATAGTAAAAAATCTCTATTTGCAATCAATATTTTACTTTCATTTTTATAATTATTATAAATTTTATACCACTGTGCATTTTCATATTTTCCCTTTTCCTTTTTTCCTACAGGCATATTGCTATATATCGAAGCATACTTTTTCACAATATCCGCATGTGTAAATCGGTCATCTTTATTATTTTGTTTCATTTTCGTAAAAATCGTATACCCTGATAATTTTCCTATATGAAAATATGCCACCTTTTGTTTAATATCACCCGGAATTAATGAATCTAACAAAAAAACATAAATATATATTATTGAGGATACAAGTGCTGATTCTATAAGCGTTTTCCAAATATTCAAATTACTATTAATATCTAACGTAAAAAGATTATCAAAGATACTAGAAAAATAAAGAACAAGTAATATATTCCCTATTACATAATTTTTCAATTCATTATTTCTATAATCCTTTATATCGTTCATTTTTCTCTAGCCTCATGCGTTTTTTGTTTTAAATGATCCCAAATAATGTCCATAGCTACAATCGGATTTGGATTTATTTTCCAAAAAATCCGTATCATAACTATAAGATTCTTTTTCAATATATATATCGACATAACCATCAGAACAATTAAACACTATATCACCGGCTGAGTTTTGCGTAATCGTATTATATCCAGGATAATAATTCAAATATTCAGATGGTGCTTCACCGATTATTACTATATGTGGTTTTAATTTTTTAAGTACATCTTCTGGAACTTTTCCTGAGTCTCTACCATGATGCGGTGCAAATAAAATGTCAATTTCTGGCCATTCTATTTTATCTTTAACCTTTTCCAGAAAATCATGTTCTATATCTCCCATCCACATGATTTCAACACCATTTTGAATCGAATATGTAAAAATTGGAGAAATATTATTATATCCGTTTCCTTCTTTTACCTTTTCTAACGCATCTTGAAAATCCTCATCTGAAGTAATAGGCCACAAATAATTTATTCCCGCACATCCACGTTCATCGCTTGATACATTCATCCATTTTCTTCTGCATCCTTCATAAACATAATATGCTTTATCTGAATCTCTTAATTCACAATACTTTTTAAAGTTGTCTGTTTCTTCTTCTTTTATCGCTTGATTATCTACACAATAAAAGTTCACTATTCCAACTTTTTCTAAAAAAGCTTCAATTCCTTTAATATGATCTTCATCTGGGTGCGTTGATATAAAACGTGTAATTCCTTTTTTATTCGCTAATTGTTTCATTTCTTCAAAATTTGTTTCTTTATTATCATCATCTGAATAACAACAATCTATTGTTGTAAAATTATCCGAATTATGATTTATATAAAACATATCACCGTCACCAACTGAAAAAGATTTAATAACGCTCATTCATTATCCCTCCACTATTAAATAGTACAATTTTATTTTTTATGGACTATAAATTTATTTTCATCATCCCTACACTTTTTTCGAAAGCTTAGTTTTAACTGTCCTGAATAATCTTCAAAACTATCCTGCTCATAATTCTCTACATCTTCTAGTACTATTTCAAGCCATATTCTTGCATCCAGTGAATTTATTTCTACGGTTTCTCCACAAGTAATGTATCCAGATAAATCTGAATAAGGAACCATAAATCTACCTTATCCATTTATATTATTTACAAAATAAATACTTTTCATGTATTTAATTATGTGGCGGTAATCCTTTATATCTAGACGTATAAACCTCTTCAATTCGTTGCGCATACTTTTCAATTCGTAAGCTTGAGTTTATATCTGGTATAGTGTTACTAATTCTTCCAGTCACGGCATCCCACACTACAAGAGCAATTGATTCAGCCTTATGATTCTCTTCATCAACACCAAAACGTTCATTCATTCTCTCTAATGTATGAATAATTCCTTCTGCCTGACTGTCATTTAAAGCTTGTTCCGGAATAACAACTAAAAATAAAGCCAACGCATATCTAAAACGCGTATGTAATGTTGTAGCCTCAGCCGCAATATCATTAATCATATTTTGCCAATTCTTTTTTATACTCTTCGCATCATTTAGAGTTTTACTATCATATGCAATCCGAACCCCATCCGGTCTATATGCCATATCAAAATTCTGTGGACGTACTCCGCCTATAATTCTTGTATCACCGACCTCAACACAATCTGCAACAGGCGGTAATAAGGCATTTTGACTTAATGGTGCTTTCACTGGAATGCCACCAAGCATCTGTGCAATAGCATCCCCCACAATTGGATCAAGAGCCTTTCCAAAGTCCATAGCCTGCTTTCTATCAAAACAATTAGCATTTTTAGCCTTGCCAACAGTTGACGAAACAGTATCAAGCCAAGTCTTCCCCCATGGCTGAAGTAAATTCTGCGAAAATGTAATATTAGAAATTGGCTGTAACTTTGCCATGTGATTCATCTCCATTCAATAATGGATAATTATATCATACAAATATATATTTTACACCGCCTTTCTTCAAAAGTGTTTTATATCAAATTTTTTATTGTGTGATATAATCTATGTAATTCAACAATATCCATATCCAATATCGGTTCATACATAAATGAATTTACGTGAATATGTTCTGGTGTCATTATATTTACTTCATTTAGTATTTTAATTTTATCAGCATCTCCAAATTGTTTGTATCCATTAAAAAGTTCTCGAGTTTGATTCCCATTATTCTGCACAAAATTCATAAATTCCACATTTGTTCCTCTATAATTTTGTTTATTTTTTCTCCATGATAGCTGGCCTGTATAATTATGAATCTGTTGAATTATATACTCTTCCGCTTTATGTCGTATACCAATAGATAATACTATTTTATTTTCCAATTTAGTGTCAGATGTTGTAATATCGTCACATACTGAATATAACTTGCTTAAAACTACGACATCAGTTCCAACCGATGCATCAAATTGTGTTACTCCTGCGTAATGTTTATATAACGGTTCAATATCTCCAAAAGTAATTCTCCGAGAATCTTGTTTTTCATGTAATAAAGAAGTTAAGAATAAGAAATCCTCTCCTGTATGTGAAATATTTTGATCTACACCATATTCTATCAAATTCCTTACAAATGGTAGTAACGCAAAAATATCTTTTTCTTTAGGATTATTTTTCCAATTTTTGAATGGTTTGTCCTGATAATATTCTACTTCTAATTTCAATACATCATTAGAATAATCTGCAATGAGACGATTACTTCTATTAACCGATAATCTACTTGCAACTGTACGATAAAAATCAAAATTATGGGTTAAAATCAACATATAAATATTCGACACTTGAGCTAGTTCATATAAATACTCTATAATTGCATATTTATTTTTGTAATCAAATGAATCTGCAATATCATCAATAACAAGTAATGTTTCTTCCCCTGTATTTTTTATCTGCTCAATATCAAAAATAATGTTCAGTAAATAAAGTGCCCTTTTCTCCCCTTGACTGAGCGTATCTAATTTTTCAAGCTTACTTCTATCAATTGTTTTTACAGTATCTCCTTTTTTAAACGAAAATTCAACTTGTGGTACACTTTCTCCTATAATAGCACCTTTCAAATTAACAACGTTCATCATAAACGGAACCGTAAAACGTTGATTAAATATGTCTAATGCCTTTTTCCATGGCGTATCGTCAATTTCAAGTGCATCTATCGCTTCTGAGAAGTCATTATACTTATCACATAATTCTTCAAACAATATACTATTATGTCTAATATAAGATCCCCACAAACATTTCTTCAATGTCTGCAACTTATCTAATGCAAGAAATTCTATAATTTCTGGATTAGTTTCTATAATATCCTTCAATACAATTCCCTTAGAATCATTAAGCAAATTTTCTATCGCTTTATATGCTGGTGTTTGTTGAATTTTAGTTTCAATATTTGATATGTGCTGTTCTAATGCTTCTGAATTAGTAATAGCATTCTGTCCAGAAAGTATTACTTTATTTTGTTTAACAAAAAAAGCATCTTTTACTAAAGATTTTTTCAAATCCTTAAGTTTTGGCAACGTAAGATTTCCTTTTTCCAAATATTCAAATGAAGAATATATTTCATCTGAAGAAGTAATAAAATCACGTATGCCTTCTTGAAATTTCGTGTCTTTAATTTTTTTCAAAACTGTATCATCAAAAATTACGGAGTACGGAATATCACTACATTCTATTTCTGGTTCATAGGAAGCAAGTTCCATTAAATTAGAAAGAATATCTTTTTCATTAAAATCAAAATCTTTCACAATTGTTGGTTCCAGTTCGTATACAGTTTTTCCCAGAGATGTTCTTTTTATTTTAAGTCCAGAATCCTTTTCCAAAGCTTTCAGTAATTTTGTGCGAACTTTAAAAACATCTTTTAACTGTGTTTGAATATCTCCTTTTATCAACAATGAAGAAATATCTGATTCGTAAGAACTCTCATAAGATTTTACAACAAACACCTGTTTCTTTTCTATATCTTGCCCATCAATTTGCACTATCGCTGTTCCTGGCTCACCAAATATAGCATCTGAAATATTTTCCTTTTTTCCTTGCTGAATTAATTGAAAAGTTTTTGCAAATGATGTCTTCATAAGACCATTTCTTGCATATATAGAAAATGTATTGCCTTTTCCAAAATCAAATTCATGATTTAATGAGTCAATTCCAAAACAATTTGTCAACTCTATATTAAGCTTGTTCATTTAACATCCCCCATTACAACTTTTAATATTACGAAATTCTTTTTTCTTTTCTTCCAATCCGACGGTCACTTAATTTTGTCCATATATTTCTTAATGTACCAACTTCATATTTTGTTAATCCTAAGCCTTCTATAAGCAATATCTGATCTGTATAATCCAATACTTCGTCAATCCTGTCATCTCGAATTAGTTTGTCTATTTTATTAACATCTAGCTTTTCTGCATTCTTCATCGGAATTTTTAACTGACGTATTTCTCCTGGTTCAAATGTTAATACTCCACCGCCATAACTTCTTCCTGTTATTTCTGCCAATGCCAATGTAAAAGAGTTTAAAAAAGCTGCTGCTACAAACTCAGGATTAACTCCATCTAAGAAACGTACTTTATGAATTGTATCTGTGCTTACAGCCTTTACATGATTCAATATAATTCGCGGATAACGATTAACCTGTCTTAAAATAAAGGCATCTGGCTCCCAAGATTGCGGAACACAATACCAATTTTTTCTTATTCGGCATTTATATCCTTTATTATATCCTTGTTCTACACCATAATTAATGTACTCTTGTTCTGCTTTACTAAGTTCTGAAAAAGGCAAATTTTTAGGCATAAACATATATACTTTTTTCCCATTTTCAATCAATGTCTTAAAATCACGTTCTGACAAAATAACACCTTTTAATTGCTCTGTTCTCCCAATAACCATACGAGTCGAATTAGCAAGTTGATACTCATCAACTGTATTCCTGTTCAACAAAAAGAATGCATTTTCTCCGCTTACTAATCCCACATTTATTTCGAATAACTCTGTGGTAAACGGTATCTTTTCACACTCTCTTAATCGCCTAATTAATTTTATTTCCTTGTTTGTCAAATAATATTTAATCCATTTTTCTGTACTATGATTAAGTTCTTTTATTTCATAGTTGTAGAAATTATTAAGATCAAGCTCTTTTAAATCATCCAAATCACTTAATTCAATTACCTGAATTCCCTTATCCTCAGATTTTTTCTCTCCTAATAACAAAATCACTTCTTGTTGAATCTCTTCAAAAACTAATTTCTGAAAAGTAATTAATGTTAATCTGTCAAAATATCGTGCTAGAAATTCTCTCGTTTCTCCTGCGTAATTTACTTGAAATAGTTCTGCTGGAATGACCATCCCTAATCTTCCATTTTCACTTAATGCCAAACACGATAGGGCCAAAAAAGGTAACCAAATATTAGTTAATTTCGTCGGATGAAATCCATTTTCCTTCATATAGGAAAACGCAATTTCTCTCGATTTTTCATCAAAATCTTGGTAACGGATAAATGGTGGATTTCCCACAATTGCATCATAATCACTTTTTCCCGCAACCTTATCTCTATAAAATGCAAAGAAATCTTGACATTCTACATTCGTACCATATTTCATTGCTTTTCTCGCTTCATCAAGACATAATTCTACTCCTGTAATATCAGTTGTAATATCTAAATTTAAATTAAGATTTTCTATTCTTTCTACTATAGCTTTTAAAAAATTCCCATCACCACAACTGGGTTCTAATATTTTTTTTGTGTTTTTATTTATTATCCACTTACAAATAAATTCCGTAATAGCCTGTGGGGTATAATATCCCCCACGCAGCTTATCAAAACTTTTTTTACTCTTCATCTAAATCCTCTCGTCTACAATTCTCAGCTCCATATAATTTTGAAATTAACCCATCCAATTTCTTCTCCTCTATTTGAATTAATCTCTTATATGTTTCTTTTTGAGGTTTTGTCTGTTGTTGATCCCTCTTATTTTTTAATTCCATAAGGTTCTTAACCGTATCGACTATCGCATCATGGATTTTCACTTCATTTGAATCATCAAAGTTTATTCTATAGATTGGTAACTGCGCAACAAATTGTTTTCCATGTGAATAATAGTCACCTCGAAACTTACTTGCTTTGCTCTTTACAACCATTTCTATCATCCAATAATTTAGTACTGCCTGAATGTAAAACAATGATTCTTTTGTATCTTCTTTCTTTTCTAATCCATAGAATGGCCCATTTCCTCCACCGGTAAAACAAATTGTTCTAGTATCATATACATAATTTCCCTGAGTTGCCAAAACTGACCAAACTAAATGTTCACCTTTTACAAATCTCTTTAAACTTTGGCTTCTACCAAATTGATACCAATTATTCTCTGACATGTTATTGATGCTCCGCTTACACAGCTCTTCTTTAAAGGATTCAAAATATTTCAATGTCTTAGGGAATAATTGTTTCATTTCATCTATTGAATATAATACCTGTTTCTTTCCCTTCTGATAATACGGAAAAATAATTCTTCTATTTTCCTCAATTTTTGCATATTTTTCTAATTGCATATCATAAATACACGGTTTAGTAATTGCAGCTTCAATTTCTTGTTTTCTTCCGTTGCAATCAATAAATTTTATAATCCCTTTTTCCTCTGATTTTGGTTCAATAATATATATTGGATCTGCACTTGTTTGCAAACCTACAAAAATATCAGCTAATGAATCTAACGACTGACATTTCCCTTTCTTCTTTTCCAAAGTTCGCACTATTTCATTGGATAAAAAAGTCCAAGGTGCTGCACTAAGATACTCGATAGGATATTCTTTCATTTCAGCTGATTCTGTTGCATAAAATTTATTAATATCTTTAACAAAACCAATCTCAAATGTCTTCCTCTCATTTTTTTCAACAAAAAATAAGCACGTATACGTACTTCTTCCCTTAAAAACCTGTTCTGTTCCAAAGTGAATTATTTGTTTAACACATTTTTTCTCTGATAACAATTTTCGTAAAGAAGCACCAGACTTGATAAGCATAAATTTATGCGGAATAATATATCCCATTTTCCCTTTTGGTTTCAATAATTGCAGTCCTTTTTCCATAAATAAAAAATATTTATCCAATAAATCTGATTTTGCCGTTTCATATTTTGAAACTTCAGATTTATAATATTCATATTCATTTTCAGAAAAATGCACCATATTCTGAACCCGAATATATGGAGGATTTCCTACAATTGCATCGAATTTTTCTCCTTCAAATTCGTTTTCCCAATTGAATATTTTAATTTTTTCAACCATTTCCGGATCATTCAATATATTAGAGTTAAACTCTATGTATTTTTCGTCTACAAGACTATTGCCATTTTTAATATTGTTATCTAAACTAGGTAAAATCCGACAGTTATTGTTTTTTACAAAACTTTCCATTTCATATAGAGAGCTATCTTCTATAAGTTTTATAAGCAAACTAAACTTAGCAACTTCTACCGCCAAAATGTCAATATCTACTCCCCATATATTATTCTGTAAAATCTCTCTCTTTTTTTCATATGACAACTTAAAGTTATTTCCTACATCACTAATAAGTAATCCTTTTTGTATCGCCATATCTAAACAATTTTTCATATAATATTCAATATAACGATTTATAATAAATTCATATGCAGAAAGCAAAAAGTTTCCGGAACCACAGCAAATATCTGCTATTCTATAGCTATCCCATTCCGTAAATTTTTCATCAGAAAATAATGGTGTCAATGTGGTTTTCACAATAATATCTGCAATATTTTTAGGCGTATTTACTACGCCCTGAGAATCCACAATCTCTGGTTTTCTTTCTGCAACCACAATTCCATCTTTAATTACTATTTCTTCTTCCAAAAATAATTCATAAATTTGACCGATAATAAATGGATCAACTATGCTAAACTCGTAGCAACTATTTGGATAATACAATTCTTTAAAAATATCCACAAGTATACTATCAGATATTTCAAATTGTTCCCCATCAATCAGTTCAAATAAACCAGAATCATACTTTTTATCTGCCGCTGTAAATACCTTTTTCAGCTCTGCATATGTACCTATATTTTTAAGGCTTTCATATTTTTCTAATTCCCTATCTTCACATATTCTCAAAAATACAATTCGGTTAATCAATTTCTGAACAAAAATGTTTAATGTTTCCTGATTAATCGTAGAATTATTTTTAACAATATCCTCGCTTAATACCAATCTCCATTCTTTTATTTGTGATAAAAAATATTTATCAAATGGTTCTTTCTTTAATGAACTAGATATATTTTCAAAGGTTTTTTCAAAGGCTCCTGAAACTACAGTCTCATATGAAAGCAATCTAGATATCTCATCAAATTTATCTACATATTCTGTAAAATGGAAATGAGCAACTTGCGCAACTGAAGGTTTATCATTCTCATTCGGTCTTACTGATGTATCATAGATAACCAAATCCGTAAAATTCGATAATACAGATATTTCAAGATTTCCATTCCAACCATATCGTCTAGTTTGAAATGCCGCCTCTTTACTTGCCATAATATCTACATTAGGTTTTTTAGTTTCTAAAAAAAAGTATGGTGTAGATCCTACATGAAATTCATAATCAGGCTTCTTTTTTACTTGTTTACCATTTTCTTCTACAAAAACCGATGCTTCATGTTTTACTTCTCTTAAATGTTGCGGCAAATTCTTTTTGTTTTGCACATCCCATCCTAATATTTCAAAAAATGGATTCACAAAATCATTACGAACTTCTGTCTCATTGTAATCTGGTCTGTTGTATTGTTTAAAGTGTTTCTGATAAGCTTCTACAAGTTTAAGTAATTTATCGTTTTCCATCCTTTTCCTCCCCTACTTTTTTCTCTTTAAAAGTGTCAATTTCAACCAAATCACCAATATCACAATTAAATTCATTACATATCTTTTCTAAAACTGTCAAAGTTACTGCTTCCCCATTTGTCATTTTAGCAATTGTTCCACTGCTAATCCCTGTTCTTCGTTTTAAATCCCCTTTTTTCATTCCATTATCAATTAGAATTTTCCACAGTCCATTATATGAAATTGCCATCTTTTACCTCTCTCTTTATCTTTCGAATATACGTTCTGTTTAGTATAACATTATTTCTTTCCTCCGTCAACAATGCGTCCATAAAAATAGATGTTATATCTATTTTTATAGATATAACATCTATTTTTTTATATTTCTGAATTAAGTGCTATCTCTTTAAATCTAATTGATTATAATCTCATGAATCACAATCTCCTCCGCACATGCCCGGATATTATTCATTTTCCCAACCCATGCCATCTGATCCTGCATCTTCAATTCTTCTGTTACTCCCTGCTTTTCTTTCATCTGCTCCACCAGTCTGTCCATCATCTGATTACACTCCTCGTCAACCTGATGTAGATGCTCATTTAACTTTCCAGAAAGTACCAACTCCAGATATAATCCTTTCCGATGCTTTTTCAAGTATGATTTTCTCAACATTCCATACTTTCCAATCGGATACTCTGTCTCTTCCGGGAGGTACAGGTCTGGATAATACAGACCGTCCTCTCCTAAAGTATAACTGATTCCATTTTCTCCCATAATGTGTTTCTCCATGATTGTCCTCCTATCTTGCTCCCCGATCTTTGTTCTGACTACGGGTATGCTGTTTATTTTTCTGTTCATTCTGTATTTCTTGTTTCTTTTCTGCCAGCTTCGCCCTAATACCATGTGCTACTGGCTCTTTGCCAGTTTCTTTCTTCCACTTTGCTATTGCAGTTCGATACTCGCTATACTCAGTTTGAGAAGCCTTAAAATCTTTTAAAAAATCCTGTACACTTCTATAACCGATCTTCTGCACAATCCTTGGAAGGTAATCTTTCATATCTCTGATCTGGCTTTTCAGTTCATCAATTTCTTTCTGCAATTCTTTTTTCTTTCTTCCTTTAAACCATCCCGTGACCTCTGACAGTTCTTTCTTCTTTGCAGAAAGCTGTTTTTGTTTCTGTTGAATTGCACCGTTTTGATCTTCCAGTTCTTTATTCACTTTAAATAGTTTCGGATACTTTGATGCAAGCCTTGTCATTTTAGATTGTTCCGGTTCTGACTTTTCTTCTTTTGTTGCTTTGACTGCTGCCATACTATTTTCAGCAACATGCTCTGGGTGTTCTGCTTCCGTTTGCTCTGTCTGTTTTGGCACTTCCCTGGGTTTCTTAAACAGCACACTTGCTATTAAAAACTCCAATGCCTCAACAGCCACGGTTACAACTCTGGAAAATAATCGTGGTCTGTTTCCACGACGGGCAATTGATTCCCTGATTGGCTCCGTGATTTCTTTCCGCTTCACTTCCATTATCTTCGGTTCCGGCACTCCACTAATCAATGCCATATCAACAGCTCTGTTCCATTCCCAGCGTTTTTGATTATCCTCTTCTATTTCCTGTGTCTTCGGATTATTTTTTCCGATTTTCTTTGTTGCAAGATAAACACTGCCACGCTCAAATACCTGTAGTTTCTGTTTCTCGTCCTGCACATAAATATTGATTAAATCTGTATAAGAATGCTTTACCTCATCCAGAAATGAATTGCACTTGAAGCGTTCATCTTTCGCAGTAAACAGCTTCTTCTCATAGACTTCTCCTTTCTTCACAACACTGCAGCCTTCTCGGATCTCGCCATCTTCTCCTAATATCTCTTTCTTGGTTCGGACATGTTTTCCATTTTCATCATAAAACATATTTCTGCTGGCAATCTTAATGATTGGTTCATCCAGTAGTTTCCGTTCTGCAAATATCAAATGAATGTGATAATTGGTCTTTCTTTTATTGTGGTGCAAAGCAGCAATACACTCTGTTCCATAATTCTGTTTAAAATGATTTGTAAAAAGCTGCAGCAATCTATCCAGCTGATATTCTGTAAAACTCTCTGGCAAAGCAATGATCAGTTCTCTTGCCTCAATACATTTTCCTTCTGTTCCACTTTTAGCAAACTCTTCCTGATTACATTTTGCAAGTTCCCTCCAGAATTTCCGTTCCGTAGTCTCATAAACTGCATAGAGATTTTTCTGTTTTGCGTGACTGGATATATAAGTGATCCGACCTTTCACATTACTTAACTTCGTCAATTGGATAAATGAATTTCTTGCGATAGGCACTCCCTCCTTTTTTTCAGTAAAGTAAATTCTGCCATGTTTTTTGTGAGTGGATGCTTAGGCATCCGTTTACGAACTTATTGCCGTGTCCGGCATAATCAGCTCCCGGCAGGGCGAAATACCCTTGAGCATAAAACGCAGTTTTGTGCGATGGGTGTATTTCGCTCTCAAACGCCGAGGGCTTTGTGAGATGCTTC
>ERZ506742.309-NODE-309-length-20439-cov-3.66067_pt1 | contig 20439 bp, 19 predicted proteins | sample MGYA00512570_ERZ506742 | MGnify/ENA metagenome assembly ERZ506742 | reverse complement strand
CTGCTTGATAGCTTCCCTCATCCATTTCACATCATCCATATTCATATCCTCTTCCTATATATTTAATCATACATGAATTTAAGTAAAATATAAAAAAAAAACTACTACACATGATGGAGCTTGCTTAAGGCTGCTTCGTTCCCGACCTGACCTGATTCACAAGACATCATTGTAGTAGCTCAGTAATTATACCAAATCCAATTTCAATACGCAATAGAAAAAAGCTGTCAATGACAGCCTTTCATATTAACCAATTTTCTTTTTTCCACCCATGTAAGGTTGTAATACTTCTGGAATCAAGATTGATCCATCAGCCTGTAAGTTGTTTTCTAAGAATGCAATCAACATTCTTGGTGGAGCAACACAAGTATTGTTCAATGTGTGTGCATAATACTTCTCGCCATTTTCTCCCTTAACACGAATCTTCAAACGACGTGCCTGAGCATCTGTTAAATTAGAACAGCTTCCAACTTCGAAATATTTTTTCTGACGTGGAGACCATGCTTCAACATCAACTGATTTACATTTTAAATCTGCCAAATCACCTGAACAGCATTCCAATGTACGTACTGGAATATCTAATGTTCTGAAGAATTCTACTGTATTCATATATAGCTTTTTAAACCATTCCATACTTTCTTCTGGTTTACAAACAACAATCATTTCCTGTTTTTCAAATTGGTGAATACGGTAAACTCCACGTTCTTCAATACCATGAGCACCTTTTTCTTTACGGAAACAAGGTGAGTATGAAGTATATGTGTAAGGTAAATCTTTTTCTTCAAGAATTGTATCTTTGAATTTACCAATCATAGAGTGTTCACTTGTACCAATTAAATACAAATCTTCACCCTCAATTTTGTACATCATACCTTCCATTTCAGCAAATGACATTACACCATCAACGACTGAACTACGAATCATATATGGTGGAATTACATAAGTGAATCCTTTTTTATCAATCATGAAATCACGCGCATAGTTTAAAATTGCTGAATGTAAACGAGCAATATCTCCCATTAAATAATAGAATCCATTACCTGCTACACGACGTGCTGCATCTAAATCAATTCCACTTAAACGTTCCATGATTTCAGTGTGATATGGAATTTCAAAATTAGGAACAACTGGTTCACCGAATTTTTCCAATTCAACGTTTTCACTATCATCTTTTCCAATTGGAACACTATCATCAATAATATTTGGAATCTGCATCATTTTTTCAGTTACAGACTCTCTTAACTTAATTTCTTTTTCTTCCAAGGCTGCTAACTCATGAGCAATCTCAGCCATTTGTTGTTTAATTTCTTCAGCTTCTTCTTTTTTACCTTGACCCATCAACTTACCAATTTCTTTAGAAATCTTTTTACGATTAGCACGTAAATCATCTGCATGCTGCTGTGTTTGACGAAGTTCTTTATCCTCCATCAATACTTCATTTACTAAAGGCAATTTGTAGTCTTGGAACTTTTTCTTGATGTTCTCTTTTACAATGTCCGGATTTTCACGGACAAATTTCATATCTAGCATGATATCCTCCTTGCATAAAAAAAGAGACACCCGCACCCATAAAGGGACGATGTCTCGCGTTGCCACCCTTTTTACCATATATATACATATATGATCTCTTAACATGATAACGGTATGTACCGGATCAAACTACTTAATTTCATTTGATCACTCTAAGGTGCTGTTCAATTATTCATATCAGTATTTTCACCAAACATACTGTCTCTATAAATATATGAAATAACCTACTCATCCTTATCTTCGTGTTCAACACATTTATACCATTAAAACAAAGCTAAAGTCAACTGCTTATTCTTGTAATTAGCTTCATTATATCGGATTTGTCATATGATTTAACTTATCTACAAATCATATTCAATATCACAATTATATATAGCATTAAAATATAAGAAATCCATCTATAATCCATTCCCATGAATATTAAAAACTGAATAAACAAAAGTAACCCTAATAGAGAAAAGAAGGCATAAATTCGTTTTGTTGAATTATCATAATACAAATAATATAAGTCAATTACTGCCATTGCAAAAATAGCACCAATACATAAAGATCCCATAATGCTTCCATGACCAGAAATATAAACACATGCCGCAACAAAGATCATGCATACTAAGGAAATTTTATCTGCTTTTCTATCTTGTCTAAAACTTTCCATTTTGTATACATCTAAATTGTGAATAATATTTGTGACTTCTTCATTCGAATAATTCAAACTCTTTTTACATGATATCAATTCAGCCACAGAAACATGCAAAGATTCAGATAGGGCAGGTAACAATTGAATGTCTGGATATCCTATTCCACGTTCCCATCGGCTAACAGCTTTATCTGTGACATGTAGCTGTTGAGCTAATTCCATTTGCGTCATATTGTTTTCTTTTCTTAACTTACAGATAAACATTCCCATATCTTTTGCGTTCACATATATCACTTCTTTCTATAATAATTTATATCCATTCTATCAAATTGGCAATCAACGTGTCATTTATATAAAGCATTCGGGTTATTTCTATCTGATTTATCATATGAAAAAGGAGTAAAATCATAATTTTACTCCTTATATACTTTATTCTTCCATATTTTCTTCTGATTCTTCTTCAGGGTCTTCATGATCTACTAATGTCATACGCGTTACTTTCGCATCGCCATTTAGGTTAATCAATCTTACACCTTGTGTGTTTCTTCCGTAGATTCCTACATTCTCTAAAGCCACACGAATCATGATTCCATCACTCGCAACAATCATCGCATCTTCTTTACCTGTAACAGCACGCATACACATTAGCTTACCAGTCTTTTCTGTGATATTAATTGTGCTAACACCTTTTTTACCACGAGAAGTCAAACGATAATCTTCGAACTTACTACGTTTACCATAACCATTTTCTGAAACAACTAGAACGGTATCTCCCTCACTTGATAATGCAGCACCTACAACTTCACTGCCATCACAATTGAATCCTAATACACCACTTGCACTACGTCCCATGATACGAACTTGATCTTCGTTAAAACGTACCGCTTTACCATTAGATCCAGAAATAATTACTTCATCTTTTCCTGTAGTCAATTTTACAAATCGCAATTCGTCATCTTGTTTTAAACTAATCGCAATCTTACCATTACGATTAATATTTTCAAATTCAGATACAGATGTACGTTTTACAATACCATTCTTTGTGACGAACAATAATGTTTCACTCTCATCATCCTTAGGAACTGCTACAAGAACATTTACTTTTTCACCTTTTTCCAAAGTCATTAAATTAACAATTGGAATACCCTTAGATGTTCTGGATCCACTTGGAACATTGTATCCTTTTAATCGATATACACGACCTTTATCTGTAAACAATAACAAGAAGTCATGTGTAGACATAGAAATCATTGTATCGATTGAATCCTCATCATTTAACGTCAATGATTTAATACCACGACCACCACGATTCTGAGCACGATATGTATCTACAAGCTGACGCTTAATATATCCTGACTCTGTTAATGTAATAATTACATCTTCTACTGGGATTAAATCTTCATCTTCCATATCAACAGAAGCATCACTGATTTCTGTTCTTCTTTCATCTCCATATTTCTGATCAATTTCAGATAAATCATCTCGAATGATTTGAAGAACACGATCATGATTAGCTAAGATATCTTTCAAATCTTCAATCGTTAATAATAACTGCTGATATTCATTTTCAATCTTATCTCTTTCCAATCCAGACAATCTTCTTAACTGCATTGCTAAGATAGCTTTTGCCTGAATCATACTCAATCCAAATGCATCACATAAATCTTGAGATAAGCCTGCTTCATCCTTTTTAGAACTACGAATCATATGAATAACTTCATCAATATGATCCATCGCAATACGTAAACCTTCTAAGATATGTGCACGATCCTGTGCTTTCTTTAATTCAAACTTTGTTTTTCTTACGACTACATCAACCTGGTGATCAATATAATCATGAATGATGTCTTTTAATGGCAATTGTTTAGGACGACCATTTTCCAATGCCAGCATATTAATACCGAATGAAGTTTGAAGAGGCGTTAATCTAAATAACTGATTTAAAATAACTTCTTCCTGTGCATCCTTCTTTAATTCCATTACAATACGTATACCTTCACGGTTACTTTCATCATTCAAATAAGTAACACCCTGAATGGCTTTATCACGAATTAAAGAAGCCATCTTAGTAATTAAGTTTGCCTTATTTACTTGATAAGGAATTTCATAGAAAATGATTTGTTTCTTTCCGTTCGATAATTCTTCCACACGATACTTCGAACGAATCATAATTGATCCTCGACCTGTTTCAAAGGCTTGACGAATACCCTTACGACCTAAAATAATACCTCCAGTAGGGAAGTCTGGTCCTTTGATGACTTCCATCAATTGAGGAACCGTAATATCGGGATCATCCATTACTGCAAAAATAGCTTGAATTGTTTCTGATAAGTTGTGAGGTGGAATATTTGTTGCCATACCAACCGCAATACCCACAGCACCATTGATTAATAAGTTAGGAATACGACTAGGAAGCACAACCGGCTCATTTTCTTCACCATCATAGTTTGGAATAAAATCAACCGTATCCTTTTGAATATCTCGCATCATCTCCATAGATATTTTAGACATACGAGCTTCCGTATAACGCATTGCCGCAGCTCCATCTCCATCTAAAGAACCAAAGTTACCATGTCCATCCACTAATGGATAACGATAAGAGAAATCTTGGGCCATACGTACCATTGCATCATATACAGCTGTATCGCCATGAGGGTGATACTTACCAATAACTTCACCAACAATACGAGCACTCTTCTTATGTGCAACACCCGAAGTAATTCCTAATTGATTCATCGCATGTAAAATACGACGATGAACAGGCTTCATTCCATCACGAACATCTGGTAACGCACGTGAAACAATAACAGACATTGAATAATCAAGAAAGGCTGTACGCATTTCTTTGGATATTTCAACATCTTCTACATAGTCATATCGCTTATTTTCTTCTTCCATAAGGACCTCCTATTAGTAATCCAAATTAGCGTACACCGCATTTTCCTGGATATATTCACGACGAGGCTCTACATCCTCTCCCATTAACATATCAAAAACACTGTCCGCTTCCATCGCATCATCAATTGTGACACGCTTTAATACTCTATGATGAGGATCCATAGTTGTTTCCCACAACTGTTCTGCATCCATTTCACCTAAACCTTTATAACGCTGAACTTTATAGCCTTCTTTAAATTCCTCACGCAATTGATCCATTTCCTGTTCTTTATATGCATAAGCAATTTTCTTACCTTTTTGAACTTTATATAAAGGTGGTTGCGCAATATAAACATATCCACCTTCAATAACAGGCTTCATAAAACGATACAAGAATGTCAACATCAACGTACAAATATGACTACCATCAACATCGGCATCGGTCATAATTACAATTTTGTGATAACGTAATTTAGATACATCTACATCTTCCTGAATTCCACATCCAAAAGCCGTAATCATACTACGAATTTCCTGATTTTCAAAGATTCGATGTGTTCTAGCTTTTTCAACATTTAAAATCTTACCACGCAAAGGTAAAATTGCTTGAGTTTTCGCGTCACGACCTTGTTTCGCGCTGCCACCGGCAGAATCACCCTCGACGATATAGATTTCACATTCACTTGCGTCTTTACTTGAACAATCTGTTAATTTACCTGGCAATGAGCTAATTCCATCCAATGCCGATTTACGACGAGTTAATTCACGTGCTTTTTTTGCCGCAATTCTAGCCTTGCTGGCGATTTCTGCTTTTTCCACAATAGCCTTAGCTACATCTGGATTTTCTAAGAAGAAACGATTAATTTGTTCACCCGCAATATTAGAAACAATTTTACGAACTTCACTGTTTCCTAATTTAGTCTTTGTCTGTCCTTCATACTGAGGATCCGGGTGCTTAACAGAAATAATCGCAACCAATCCTTCTTTAACATCATCTTGAGATAAAGACTCATCTTTTTTGATCATATTATTATTTTTCGCATAAGCATTAATACAACGAGTTAAAGCCATTCTAAAACCATCCTCGTGGTATCCACCTTCATGTGTATGAATATTATTACAGAAAGAATAAATACTAGATTGATATCCATCATTATACTGTAAAGCTACTTCAGCAAGAATTCCATCCTGTAACCCTTCTACATAAATGACTTTATCACTGATTGTACTTTTATTTTTATTCAAAAATTGTACATATTCAATAATTCCACCCTCATATTTATAGTCGTCGCTTTGACCATCTTCTGTTCGCTTATCAGTTAAAGTTAAACGAATGTCTTTATTTAAAAACGCCAACTGACGTAAACGAGAATTTAGAGTTTCATAATCATATACAGTTGTGTCTTTGAAAATTGTAGGATCTGCTTTAAAACGAACTAAAGTACCTGTTTCTTCTGTAGTTCCTATAACCTTTAAAGGTTCCACTGCATGTCCACCATTTTCAAAACGAATAAAATAGATCTTACCATCCTGATAAACAGTTACCTCTAACCATTCGCTTAATGCATTTACAACACTGGCACCAACACCATGTAAACCACCAGAAACTTTATAAGCTCCACCACCGAATTTACCTCCAGCATGCAAAACAGTCATAATTGTTTCAACAGCACTAATCCCTGTCTTTTCATGAATTCCAACTGGCATACCACGACCATTATCACGTACCGCAATAATATTGTTAGGCTCAATCGTTACATCGATTCGATTTGCAAATCCAGCCAAAGCCTCATCTATACCATTATCTACAATTTCCCATACTAAATGGTGAAGACCACGTACCGAAGTCGAACCAATATACATACCTGGTCTCAAACGAACCGCTTCTAACCCTTCTAACACCTGAATATCATCCGCAGTATACGAATGATCTACCTGTGTCGCTTGTGTTTCCAATTCTTCAAATTCAAGAATCTCTCTATTTAATTCATCCTGACTCATTTGTAGACCTCCTTAATTCTCCCTTGTTCTATATCATAAAATCGCACCTCGCGATTCCATTGCATATTTAATTTTTCGGTTGTTGTGATAAAAATCTGCATATCTTTAGGAAGCTTCTCAATTAATTGTTGCTTTCTAAAATCATCTAATTCACTAAATACATCATCCAATAATAAGATTGGATATTGTCCGCTCTTTTCATAAATGATTTGAGCCAATCCCAATTTAAGAGCTAACACAAAACTTCTTTTCTGCCCCTGACTAGCCACTTCACATACAGGCTTTCCATTTAATTCAAACAATATGTCATCTCTATGAATTCCAATTAAAGTTTGATGATATTTTTTTTCTTTATCAAATACCTTATCATAAGCTTCTTTCATATGACTTTTCATATCACCATCCAAATCGATAAAAGTCATATATTTTGCCTCAATATTCTCTTTTTCATTTGAAAAAAAAGGATATAATTCCCGTGCTTTTATCATCAAAGAATTTATAAACTCATTTCTTTGCTTCATAATAATGCTTTGAACATCTATCATTTGCTCCAAATAAATTTGAACTAAACAATCATCTACCTTGCCTTGCTTTAAAGCCTGGTTTCGCTGCTTTAGCATTTTTTGATAAGAAGATAATGTAGCCGTATATGTTTTAGACAACTTCATTAATTCTATATCAATAAACCTTCTTCTGTTTTTAGGAGAAGAAGTAAACAAAGATAAATCATCCGGACAAAACAAGATAGCATTTTCAATACCAATAAAATCTGAATACTTTTTTACTGGATTTTGGAAACGAAATAAATGTTTTTTTTGATGATCCACAATCACCTTTAGTTCTTCTTTTCGATGATTCGATTCCACCGTAGCCTGAACACAAAATTCATTGCAGCCATGCATGATCATACTATCTAACTGATTCGTTCGAAAAGAACGTAAATGACTTAAGAAATAAATAGCTTCAATTAAATTTGTCTTTCCCTGTGCATTTTTTCCATATAAAAAATGAATGCATTTTGGTGAAAAAGAAAAAGACATGGTTTCATAATTACGGAAATGAAAACATGTCAATCTTTCAACATTCATTTCACTTCAATCCTTATTCCATTAGTTTCTACAACATCACCATGGTAGATCTTTTTTCCACGACGATTTTCAGATTCGCCGTTTACTAATACTTCCATGTTTGCTAAATATTCTTTTGCCTGTCCACCACTATAGACAACATCGCAAGCTTTTAGCAATTGGGCTAATGTAATATACTCATCTTTTAGTTCAAATTCCATGAAAATACCTCTTTCCGCACTATAATTATATCATAAAACGTCATAAATATCTATGCGTACAGAGATACCGATATAAAAAGAAACCGTTTAAAATGAATTTAAACGGCATTTTTCTTAATCATAACTACGAATAGGAACTAAAATCATTAAAACCGATGCATCTTCCGGATTTGATACTTTGATTGGCTTCATAAATCCTGAGAATTCAATCAATACTTTTTCACATCCCAAAGCCTTAATTGCATCTAACATATAAGTACCATTACATGTTAATGAAATCTCTTCTCCTTCATATTCACATTTTGTCAATACTTCATCCGAGTTACCAATTTCACTTGAATAAGTTTTAACATGTGTTTCAGCAGTAGAGCATTCCAACTTAATTAAATGTACTTTGTCATTACGAATAAAGTTTGTACGATCAATCGTACCCGCAATCTCATATGAATCAACTAACATTTTCGCAACACTGCTAGTTGGAATAATTCTTTGTACATCTGGGAAAGTTCCATCAATCAAACGAGTCTGAATAATAGTTTTATCAAATACAAACTGTGCCTTTTTAGAATCTGCATAAATATCGATTACATCATCATCTGAAACAGAACGAACAACTTCTGTCAAAGATTTACTAGGAATTGTAATATTGAAATCCTGACTTGAATCTAACTCAATTGTTTTTCTAGCTAAACGGTAAGAATCCGTTCCTGAACAATACAACATATTTCCTTGAGAATTGAAGTTTACACCCGTTAACACTGGACGCTGATCTTTATCACTACATGCGAATGCAGTTTGCGAAACAATGGATTTTAAATCAGTTGCCTTTAATACAAAATGATGATTAGGTTGAGTAAAATCAATATCTGGATATTCATTAGAACGAATACCATTTAAATTAAATTGACCATTATCACTAGATATACGAACTAAAGAATAATCAATAACTTCAATTTCGATATTTTTACAATCTAATTTACGCACAATCTCTAGAAGATATTTAGAATCAATAATGATAGATCCTTCTTCTTCAATATCTAAATTATTCAATTCACCAGGAACAATAACAGTACGAATGGATATATTAGAATCACTACCTGTTAAAATCATAGATTCATCTTTTAAATCAATACAAATTCCTGATAATGCAGGTAATGGAGAAAAAACACTAATAGCTCTAGAAACTATAGATAGTTTGTCATAAAAATATTTTCGATCAATTGAAAAATGCATAAAATCCTCCTTTTATTAATATATTTATATATTAATTATAATATAAGGGAGTGTATAAGTGTGCAAAATTTGCTTAGACTCCCATAAATACGTGTTTATAGCTTATTTTTTATATGTGGATTCCATGAGGAATACAGTGTATAAATTAAGAATCCAATGTACTACGTATTTTTTCTACAGCTGTCTTAAAAGCTTCATCTTTTTGAATTAATTTTTTTGCACGCTCATAAGAACTAGAAATAGTAGTATGATCTCTTCCACCAAGTTCCTGACCAATGGATACATAAGATTTGTGAAGAAGATCTCTTGATAAATATACACAGATATGTCTAGCATTCGCAATGAATTTTTGACGGCATTTACCCTCTAAATCCTTATAAGATAGGCCATAAAAGCGTGTTACAGCTTTTTTGATTTTTTTGATTGTTAATTCATCTGACTGCGATACAATAGGCTCTTTAATAAGTACTTTTCGTGCAAAATCCATATCAATTACATCGGGATTAAATAATGTTGCATTAAAAATTAAGCGATTTAATGTTCCCTCTAGATTTCTAACGTCATTTGAATATTTACCCGCTAGATAATCAATAACTTCTTCACTCATATTTACACTTTCTTCACGGCCCTCAATTTTTTTCTTCAAAATAGCTTTACTTGTTTCAAATTCAGGCTTAGAAATACTGATTGTAAGTCCAGAAACAAAGCGAGAAATTAAGCGAGACTGTAATCCACTAATCTCACTAGGATGCATATCACTTGTGATGATAATCTGTGTGTTCTTTTGAATCAATTGATTATATACTGTAAAAAAGATTTCTTGACTGCTTGAATGCTGCTGTAAATTCTGAATATCATCAATTAAGAAATAATCGCAATCCAAAAGCTGTTCTTTCACTCTTTCTACTGTATTTCCATGAACATTTTTCGTCTTCATAGCCTCTATTAATAAAGAAACTAAATCTCCACTATACATATAAATGACTTTACATTCTGGATGTTCTTTAGCTAGGTAATTTCCCATCGCATGTAGTAAATGGGTTTTACCTAAGCCAGAATTACCATATAACATAAGTGGATTAAATAGATGAGAAGTCGTTTGTGTGCAACAGGCTAAGCAAGCTGCATAGGCTTCTGCATTTGAGCTTCCTTCGACAAAGTTTTCAAATGTGTAAGAAGGATTAAATTTATTTTCTAATAAGACATTCGTTCTTTGTTTTACAACCTCTTCAGGCATCATCTTTTCCATTTCTTTTTGATGAATATACTGAATGGTTAATGTATCTCCCCATACTTCACTAAGTGTGGATTCAAATAGCTCTTTTTCCTTTTGTTTCTTTAAAATACTAAAAGTAATTGTAGAACGGTAAGCTACATAAGCTATATTATCTTCTATTTTAAATAGTGTTGTTTTAGAAATCCAGGAATTAAATGTATGACTATCAAAGTAGTTGGATTCTTGAATTTTTTGTAAAGTTTCATTCCATATCGATGCATAAGACATGGTTGACATAGTAAAACCTCCTTGCAATAGTATTATTATACACGATTTTTACACTTATCCCCATTTATTCTTTGGGGATATAAATTTTCCTAATGTGGACAAATGTGTAAAAAAAATAAAAAATATTGGGATAACTTGGTTTATATTCATATTATACATATATAAAAGAATGGATAAATAAAGGCTATAAATCACTTTTCCATAGTTATACATAGGATAAATTTACTTTACTTTTATCCACTGTATAACTTATGTATTTATATACAATTTTATTAAATAGAGTTGGTATAATGCATATTAACAAATGTATGTATACAATTGTTATGTGGAAAATTAAAGAAAATGCTATAATGTAGAACGCATGATGTGTGTAAAACCTCAAATGCAAAATAAATTAAAATTTTGATATTATATATAAGGATGTATTTGAAAATATTGTGGAGGATAGGATATGCAGTATGAATTTAAAACAGATTTAAAACAAGATGAATTTGATGGATTTGTAAAAAATCATGAATATTGTAACTTACTACAAAGCTATAATTGGGCTAAAGTAAAGAGTAACTGGGACCACCTTTATACAGGAGTATATAAGGATGGAACATTAGTGGCAGTAGGACTAGTTCTTATTAAAAGATTGCCATTAACATTTTGCATGTACTATTTACCTAGAGGTCCTATTATGGATTATAAAGATAAAGAACTAGTTCAATATTATTTTGAACAGCTAAAGAAAGTCGCAAAAAAGGATCATTGCATCTTTATCAAATTTGACCCTGCTATTCATGTGAATGACTATGATTCAAAATCATATAATACAGATAGATATGAAGATACAAATACTTATTTAGATATATTCAAAAGTTGTAAAGCTAAACACCATGGATATACAATGAGCATTGCCGATACAGTTCAGCCTCGTTTTCAATCTAATGTATATGCTTGTGAAAATGTAGAAGATGCATTGCCAAAACACACAAAGCGTTTAATTAAGGATGCAAATCGTAGAAATGTTCAAATAATTCATGGACAGACAGAATTATTAGATGAATTTAGTCGTCTTGTAGAATTAACAGAATCAAGAAAAGGAGTTGCCCTTAGAGATAAAAGTTATTTTAAAACATTATTGGATAATTATCCGGATGGTGGAGTCATCTTTTTAGCAACTTGTAATGTGTATCAATTAGATAAAGAAGCAAAGGAAAAGAAAGTACAGCTGGAAAAGGATATGGCAGCAACACCAGAAAATGCTAAAAAGAAATTACATCGATTAGAAGACCAATTGAGAAGTGTAAATAAGGATATAAATGAATATAAAGAAATTTTTGATGAATTTGGTCAAGAAGACAGAGATATTGCGATTGCTGGTATATTAAGTATTCAGTTTGGAAATACCTGTGAAATGTTATATGCAGGTATGGATGAACGATTCAAGAAGTTTATGCCTCAGTATAAGGAATATGTTGAAAACTTTAAATGGGCGTTTGAACGTGGATGCTTATGGAGTAATATGGGCGGTGTAGAAGGGACTTTAGATGATGGATTGACAAAATTTAAAGATAATTTCAACCCAACTATAAATGAGATGATTGGAGAATTTGATATTCCAGTTCATCCGATTATGTATCGTTTAACACAAAAAGCATATGAAATATTGAAAAGTAAGCATATGTAATAATTATTTTATTGACAATCATTTTGATTTGTGTTTATAATGTTTGAGCAATCTTATTTGAAAATTTAGAAGAAGAAAAAGACTGAGGGGTGTAATCAAGATGAAAAGAACATATCAGCCAAGTAAGAGAAAACACCAAAAAGTTCATGGTTTCCGTGCTCGTATGGCAACTGTTGGTGGACGTAGCGTTCTTTCTAGAAGAAGAGCGAAAGGCAGAAAGGTTTTATCCGCATAGAAATCACCTGCTAGGTGATTTTTTTGTCTGGATAGGGAATTAACATGAAAAAAGAATTTCGTGTGTTAAAAAACTATGAGTTTTCTTCCATCATCCAGAATCGACAATTTGTTAAGTCGTCATCATTTGTTTGTTATTTTCAAAAACGAAAACTAGACCATGCTAGAGTAGGAATCAGTGTGGGGAAAAAATTAGGAAATGCCGTTTGTCGTAATAAAGTAAAAAGACAACTTCGTAGTATGGTGGATGAAATTTTTACTTTTGAAGAGGGTTATGATCTTATTATCATAGTTCGACCTGCATTCACTAATAAATCGTTTGAAGAGAATAAAAAAGAAATGAAAGAAAATCAAAATCGGATAAATAAAAGATTTTTGAAAAAGTAGAGGAATAAAAAATGAAACAATTTTTGCAAAAAAAAGCGAAATTGGTCTTTTTATGTATGTTGGTATTATTAACATGTACGGCTTGTGCAAATCCAAGAGGTAAAGATGGAAAAACAAGAGCAGACCAAATTATTGCAAGTGAAGAAACAACAATTGATGTAAATCAAATCAATATCAGCGATATTACAGATAAAGCTGAAAAGAAAGAACTTAAAAAGCAAGTCAAAGATGGTAAAATCACAATTCCTGCGACAACTTTTAAAAGTTCTATGTCACACGGTTGGTTTGATGGATTGATTGTTTGGCCAATTGCCCAAATCATCAACTTAGTTTCCGCAAAAACTGATGCCGGAGTTGGTATTATTGTAACAACTTTATTGATTCAGATGCTTGTATTTGTATTTACACGTAAATCACAAATGTCTACACAAAGAATGCAGGAAATTCAACCTGAAATTCAAAGAATCCAAGATAAATATAAAGACAAAACAGATGAGCGTTCTAAAATGCAGATGGCTCAGGAAATGCAAAATATTTATCAAAAATATGATATTCATCCATTTGGATCAATGTTAGTAACATTTATTCAGTTACCAATTATGATGGGTATGTATTATGCTACAATGCGTGCTGTAAGTGTTGTTAGTGGTAGCTTTATTGGTATTTCATTGTTTGGAACTCCAATTGAAGGAATTAAAGCATTAAATATTCCTTGTATTATTATTTATGTATTAATGGTTATTTTCTATATTGTCTCAATGAAATTACCTCAATGGTTAAAGAAATGGCAAGATAAGAAAGATAACGTTAAAGTTAAAAAATATGCACAAAACGATGGAAATCCTATGGCTAACAGTATGAATATGTATATGTATTTCATGACTGGTATGATTTGTATTATGTATATTTCATGGCCAATGGCAATGTCATTCTATTGGTTAGTATCTAGTGTAATCCGTGTAGCTCAATCTTTAATCCTACACCAAATCATGAACAAAAAGTAGGTAGCTCATATGGAATTCGATAAATATACTGGAAAAACATTAGATGAAGCTTTAGCAGCCGCATGCAATGCGAAGGGTTGTACTAAAGAAGAACTTCATTATGAAATCACAGAAGAAAAAAGTGGTTTTTTAGGAATTGGTAAAACAATTGAGATTGAAGCTTATTGCCAAAAAGATATTGAAGATTTTATTAAGTCATATATTCAAACATATTTTGATAATGCAGAATTAGATGGAACTGTTGAAATTGAAAATGATCATGGATTCTATCGCATTACTGTAAATACAAAAAACAATGCGATTATGATCGGTAAAGCAGGTAAGTCTTTGCAAGCATTCAATCGTCTAGTTAAGGCTGCAGTTAGCGCTGCATTCAAAAAACGTATCGGCTTATTGATCGATGTAAATGGTTATAAGGAAGAAAGATACGAAAAAATTTGTAAAATGGCAGTACGCGTAGCTAAAGATGTACGTCGTACAAAAGTAGACGCTGTACTAGATCCAATGCCAGCTGATGAAAGAAAGGCAATTCATAATGCTTTAGCAGGAATGAATGATATTTCTACTAAGAGTGAAGGCGAAGGCGAAGGACGTCGTTTACATATTTTATATACACCAGGAAAAGATGAAGAATAACGGGATTATCCCGTTATTTTTTGTAAAAAAGGGAGGTTTTTTATGAAAATTATTATCGGATTAGGGAATATCGGTAGAGAATACGAAAATACACGTCATAATGCTGGATTTATGGCAATTGATAAATTGGCTAAAATGCTAGAAATGGATTTTAATCAGGAAAAATTCTCTGCTTATTTTTCAAAAAAGAAAATTGATGGAGAAGATGTTATTTTATTAAAACCAACCACTTATATGAATAACAGTGGTATCGCATTAAGACAGTGTATGGATTTTTTTAAAGTGTCTTGTGAAGATATCCTTGTGTTGTACGATGATATGGATATGCCAGTTGGAAAGCTTCGCTTACGCCAAAAAGGAAGTGCTGGAGGGCATAATGGTATAAAAAGTATCATTTCGCATATTGGAACACAAGATTTTGATCGTATCCGCATAGGCATCGGAAAAGATAAAATGATTCCAGTTGTAGATTGGGTATTAGGAAAATTTCCGCAGGAACAACAAGAAGAATTAAATAAAGCATTAGAACAGGCCGCAAAAGCAGCTAAGTTTTCAATTAAACACTCTTTTAGTGACACAATGAATAGGTATAATAAAAAGTAGAAGGTGGTATTTTTGAAAGATACAATATTAAAAGAACTACAAACAAATCCTGTAACGCAACAAATGATTCATTTTGGAAATAACATTGGTAATTTATTTCCGAATGAAGAAGCATTGTGCTTAGCGAGTGCATTTCAGATGGATAAAAAGACAAGAATTGTGGTTAAAAAGAATCGCTATGAAGCACAGCAGCTTTACCAAAGACTACAGCCCTTAGTAGATGATGCATTACTTTTTGTGATGGAAGAATCTTTACGTGTTCAGGCCATCGCATCCAGTCCTGAGGATAAACAGGAACAAATTTATGTATTAACACAGCTTGTTAAGGAAGATAAGCCACGTATTATTGTATGCAATACGGCGGCCTTTTTTCGTTACTTACCAGACAGAGAATTATTTAAAAGTCTATGCTTTCAATTTGAGGTGGATCAAGAAATTTCTATGTCAGAATTGAAGCGAATATTAAATCGCGCAGGTTACACAAAAGTAAACTACGTTGATCGTCCATGTACATATGCAAGTCGTGGAGGTATTGTGGATGTTTATTGTTTAGAATATGAGCATCCAATTCGTATTGAATTTTTTGATACAGTTATTGAATCAATTCGATTGTTTCATGAAGAAACACAACGTACGATTAAAACAATTGACTCTGTATTTATTAATCCAGCAACAGATTTATTATTTACGGATGAACAAATTAATTATCTACAAAAAGAAATTGATAAAGAATTAGAAAAACAACAGACAAAACTGATTCCAGATGATTATGAGTTCTTATTGGATTATATAGAAAAAGATAAGATCTCTTTAGAAAATTATGATATTGACCCACATTTATATATTTATTATAGCTATTTGAAAGCTAATAAATTAACGGATTATGTGAATGGAAATATTATTTTTTCAAGTCAGGAAGAAGTTGAAAATGGATATAAAAAACTAAATGAAGGAACAATTACATTTATACAGGAAATGGTGCAATCTCATCAGTATTTGCCAAAGTATAATATGTTTCATGATATATTCAAATTTGAAGAAGATTACAAAATTCAAATGTTCCATGATTTTCTAGATTTTAAAAATCCAATTTTCTCGAAAATAGAGACATTAGAAAAATCAGATCAACCATTGATTCAAATTTTAGAGAATCTTGAAGGGGAAAAAATATATATTTCTTTGGATGAGGAACATACGAAAAAAGTGCAGGAAGCCTTAAAAGCTTATTCAATTCATAGGAATATCACATTTATTGAAAATGATTTTTATGAAGGATTTACATATGAGGATATTTCTGTATATACACAACAGGAATTATTTCATCGTCCTAGTCAAATCAAACGTTATCAGAAAACCTTTAAACAAGGTCAAATTATACAAAATATACTTGAATTAGAGCCAAATGATTATGTTGTGCATGAACAATATGGGATTGGTCAATATGTTGGAATTACAACACGAAAGGTCAAAGGGAAAACATTAGACTATCTACATGTTTTATATAATGGAGGAGACGAACTATTTGTTCCTCTATCACAATTTCAACTTGTAAGAAAATATGTATCAAAAGAGGGTGCAGGGATCAAGCTATCACAGTTAGGTTCAAATAAATGGAAGAAAACAAAGGAAAAGGTATCAAAGAAAGTTGAAGAAATTGCAGCTCGTCTTGTAGAGTTATATGCGAAGCGAAATGAAGATATTGGTTTTGCGTTTAGTAAGGATGATGAACTGCAAAGAGAATTTGAAGATGCATTTGAATATGACCCAACTCCAGATCAAATAAAAGCTACAGAAGAAATTAAGCGTGAAATGGAAAAGCCGAAACCGATGGATCATTTACTTTGTGGAGATGTTGGATTTGGAAAAACAGAAGTAGCTATGCGAGCTGCTTTCAAAGCGATTTCTAATAATAAACAAGTAGCTTTATTGTGTCCAACAACGATTTTATCGATGCAGCACTATCAAACATTTATGAAGCGGTTTGAAAATGTGGGTGCGAATATTCGAGTGGTAAATCGTTTTGTACCGACAAAAGAAATTAGTCAGATAAAAAAAGAATTAGAAGAAGGACAAGTCGATATCATAATTGGTACACATAAATTATTAAATAAATCCTTTAAATATAAGAATTTAGGGTTATTGATTATTGATGAGGAACAACGATTTGGTGTAGAACACAAAGAGAAAATCAAAGAAATGAAAAACGCAATTGATGTTCTTTCATTAAGTGCAACGCCAATTCCTAGGACTTTACAGATGTCTTTAATAGGCGTTCGTACGATTTCACAATTAAATACTCCACCATTACATCGTCATCCAATACAGACGTATGTTATGGAAAATCATAAAAACGTAGTCAAGGAAATTATACAAAGAGAATTATCACGTGGTGGACAGGTTTTCTATTTATATAATCATGTATCGAATATTTATTCTGTCGCAAAAAATATTCAGAATATGTTTCCAGATGTTAAGGTGGCTGTAGCACATGGGCGTATGGATAAAAATGATATAGAGCAGACAATGATTGATTTTGAAAAGGAAAAATATCAAATTTTAGTATGTACAACTATTATTGAAACAGGACTTGATATTGCGAATGCGAATACAATGATCATCGATGATGCGGATCATTTTGGTTTATCTCAGTTATATCAGATTCGAGGGCGTGTTGGGCGTCGAGAAAAAATCGCATATTGTTATTTATTGGTGCAGCCTCAAAAGGAATTAACGGAACAAGCTCATAAGCGATTAAAAGCTATCAAAGAATTTACTTCACTCGGCAGTGGATATAAAGTAGCTATGCGAGATTTAACAATACGTGGTGCAGGCGATATGTTAGGGCCTCAACAGGCTGGCTTTATTGATGATGTGGGATTGGATTTATATCTTGAAATGTTGGCAAGTGCCATTAAAGAAAAGCAAGGAAAACCTATGGAAGAAAATAAGAATGCTAAAGTGGCTCAAGTACAATTATCAGGCTATATTCCTAAACAATTTACGGATAATGATGGAGATAAATTAGAAATTTATCAGCATATTAAAAAAACAGAGAATCTTGCCGAGCTTATTGAGTATGAAAAGCGTGTTGAGGATTTATTTGGACATATTCCTAATGAAGTAAAACAATTATTCGAACAGAAAAAATTAGATTTCTTTGTGAATCATGAGGGTGTTGAGTCTTTAAAAGAAACGGAAGATGTAGTAACAATCACAATGAGTGCTCAATGGTCTAAAAATTGTGATGGAGTTAAGTTATTTGGTGCTATTAATGATATTAGTCGAAAAATCAATTTGAAATTAGAAAATGGTAAAATTAAAATCATGATTTCTAAACGATTGAAGAAACATATAGAATTGATGATGCAGGTCATTGAAAAAATAGAGGGAGATTTTGAATGCGATTAGATAAATATTTAAAAACAGCAAGAATTTTAAAAAGAAGAGAAGCAGCAAAAGAATTGGCATTACAAGGACGTATCTGGGTCAATGACAGAGTCGCAAAACCAAGTACAGAGTTGAAAATAGGAGATACGATTCGTATTCGTTTTGGTGCAAGATTACTAGAAATTCGTGTATTAGATATTCAAAAACAAGTTTCAAAACAAAATGCACAATTATTATTTGAGATTATTCACGAAGAAAGAATTGAAGATGAACAAGCTTAATGTTGTATGTGGTGCTCTTGTCATAGATGAAAAAGTAATGATTGCTCAAAGAAGTTATGGATCTAGTAAAGGTTTCTATGAATTTCCTGGCGGAAAAGTAGAAAAAAATGAAACTAAGGAAAAAGCATTGATTCGAGAATGGAAAGAAGAATGTGATATTGATATTCACAATGTTCAATATCTAGCTTCAAGTATTGATTATCAAGATGGATATGAAATTCATTTGACTTGTTTCACGTGTACAGCCAGTAAAAAGCCAGTGGTATTAAATGCACACTCTGAGTATATTTGGACAACACCCAATCATATATATGACTACAATTTCTTTAAATCTGATAAAATGCTTGTAGAAGCATTAAAGGAGGCGTGGCCATGTTTAATAAAACAAATGAAACAAAAGTTTTAAGAGATCCTGTTCATGGGTACATTCATGTGAAATATCAAGTGATTTGGGACTGCATTAATGCTAAAGAGTTTCAACGATTGCACCGTATCCACCAGTTAGGCGGAGATTTTCAAATTTATCATACCGCAGAGCATTCTCGCTTTTCACATAGTTTAGGTGTATATGAAATCACAAGACGAATGTGCGAAGAGGTGGATGCAATTTCAGCTACTTTGAGTGAATATGAAAAGATTCAGGTTTTATGTGCAGCCCTTTTACATGATTTAGGACATGGTCCTTTTTCTCACTTTTTTGAAACATTGCATAAGAAGCATCATGAACAAATGACTTGTGATCTAATTTTGGATCCAGAAACAGAAATTCATCAAGCTTTAATTAAAGAGGATGAATCACTCCCACAAAATATTGTGTTGATATTAACACATAAACACTCAAAGCCATTAATGTATCAAATGATTAGCTCGCAATTAGATGCAGATCGAATGGATTATCTTTTAAGAGATGCCTATGAAACGGGTACGAGCTATGGTAATTTTGATCTAGAAAGAATTTTACGAACGCTACGAGTTAAAAATGATTCATTATGTGTGAAATTAAGTGGAATGCATAGTGTAGAAGACTATATCATGGCTAGATATCATATGTATTGGCAGGTTTACTTGCATCCAGATGCCAAATCATATGAAATTATGATTCAACAGTTCTTTAAGCGATATTCAAAAATTCGGAATATAGATGTCTTTGAACCTTTAGATC
>ERZ506742.287-NODE-287-length-21992-cov-6.38592_pt1 | contig 21992 bp, 17 predicted proteins | sample MGYA00512570_ERZ506742 | MGnify/ENA metagenome assembly ERZ506742 | reverse complement strand
TGCTGTTCGCCATGCACTTTGTCCGCATTTTTGACAACTCCTTCTGGGGAGATGAGGGGTTCAGCATCGGCCTTGCCCAAATGAATGTTTTTGAAATGCTCCAAGTCACAGCGGCAGATAACCATCCGCCGCTGTACTATCTTTTCACACAGCTCCTATATCATCTTCTGGGCAATCACGGATATGTCTATCATCTGTCGGCTCTGATTCCCTATGGGCTCGTTCTGATTCTTGCCTGTACAGTGATTTTCAGACAGTTCGGATTGATTCCCGCAGTTGTTGTTTCCACTTTTGCCTCTTTGACTGATACCGCTATCATGTTCAATGTCGAGGCCCGAATGTATTCACTCGGCGCTTTCTTTGTGTTAGCGGCCTATCTGGCACTTCATAACATTCTTCATTCCGGTAAAACCTCCGATTGGGTCATTTTCAGCGTCGCCTCTCTTTGTGCCGCTTATACGCACTACTATGCCCTGATTTCCGTTGCATTTTTCTATCTGGCTCTGCTTTCTCTGCTTCCGCAGGATAAGAGCAGCTTCAAAAAAATCCTTATCACTTATTGTGCCGCAGTGGTCGTCTACCTTCCCTGGCTTCTGGTATTGCTTCCCACTTTCAAACGTGCTGCGGCAGACTGGTGGTCCACCTTCATTCCTTCTCCGATCAATTGTATCGGATTCTTCTTCAATCCTTCTTGGACAGTCCTCATTTTCGGTCTTGCATTCCTTCTTTATTTCACAGCACAGGCCAAGTCGTCCTCTAAATGGCTCTTCGCCCCTGATACGATCTGGCTTTTGACCGGCTTGCTTTCTGCCGCCGGCACCTCCGCAGTCGGGCTGATCGTTTCACATGCCGTTCGCCCGCTTTTTCTCGTTCGATACCTTTATCCGCTCACCGCAGTCGTTTACCTGGTTTTTGGCTTTCTTCTGTCTAAAGTCCGTTGGAGAACCATTCTATCCAGTATTCTGATTTTGGGAACGTTGGTGTGCAGTCTACCGGATTTCTACCAAACCTATCAGCGGGAAAAGCGCATCGACCTTGCGACCACCCAGTGTCTGGAAGTTATTACCCCCTCTCAGGATGCAGTTCTTTATACAACGAACTACTTCCTAGACTGGACACTCTTTGATTATTACTTTCCGGGATGTGTCCATGCTCAAATCGAATCCTCCAATACTTCTCAGTGCTTCACTTCTTCCGATCCTGAGATCTGGCTCTTTATGGAACATGCGCTTTCTGATGCCGAATTGAATGCAGCCTCCGACAATGGTTATTCTCACACCAATGTCTGTAACAGTACATTTGCAGAAGGCCCCGGTGAAGATTCCTTTTATTACATCTACAAATTTCAAAAATCGGCAAACACCACCCCGTAACCATCCTCATCCGCTGAGCTTGACAAGGCGGCTTTGCATCTGCTATACTTTTTGCACAATTCCCGGCTGAAGCCGGGGCTTTGCGGGCCGAAGCCCGTGTTTCTCCCCGCAAACAATATTTTGAAACAGACACCATGAAGGGGTCTGCCGCTGGCGCGTGCTGGCGGCAGGCCCTTTTTGTCTGCGCATTTTCAGGAGGAATCATTGATGAATACCAAGACCCGTTCCGCGACCCGTGATCTGGTGCTGGCCGCACTGTTTCTGGCACTGGCCTTTGTGCTGCCCATGATCACCGGCCATGTGCCTCAGATCGGCAATATGCTCTGCCCCATGCACTTCCCGGTGCTGCTGGCTGGCTTCGTGCTGGGCGGCCCCTGGGGCCTGGCACTGGGCTTTGCCGCCCCGCTGCTCCGCTCGGTGCTGTTCGGGATGCCCCCGATGTACCCCATTGCCATCGCCATGGCCTTTGAGCTGGCCACGTACGGCGCTGTGGCCGGTTTCATGTACCGCAAGGTGCAGCACACCCTGCCCATGATCTACGCCACCCTTGTCACCTCGATGGTGGCAGGCCGCCTTGTCTGGGGTGCGGTGCGCTTTGTGCTGGCCGGTCTGTCCGGCTCCAGCTTCCCGTTCAGCGCGTTCCTGTCCGGTGCAGTGCTCACTGCCGTGCCCGGCATCGTGGCGCAGCTCATCCTCATTCCGCTGATCGTGGCTGCACTGCAGAAAGCAAAGCTGACGGCTTAAAACCCCTGCGCTGGCCGAACCCACACAGCAAAAAAGCCCGGAACCGTACCTGCTATGGCGGCAGGTGGTTCCGGGCTTTTCAGTTCATATTACAGTGTGGCAGCAGCTGTAACAAAAAAGAAGGAGAATCTTCAACCGGCAAATTGGAGAAGATCAGCCGGCAAAGCTTGCATTGACAGCGCGGCGGTTGCTCTGGTTGACAAAGTTCTTCTTTGCGCTCTCGAGCAGGCTTGCAAAAGCCAGGCCAATGCCGCAGTTATCGGACACGCCCTCGGTGACAGTCAGGTAAGCGTCCATCATAGTGTTGTCCAGAATAGCAGTGTTCTTGTTCATCATAATAAATATCCTCCGTATATCGGTAAATGTCATTGTGTTTTTTGGCAGGGCCTCTATCTCCCTGCATCCTCAAAGCGGAACCGTTCAGAACCCTTCGTTCTTTTGTTCCCCTCTCTGAGGATGGCCATATTATGCCACTCAATTATGAAATCGTTTTATAAATTCTATGAACAAACTATGAATTTAGTGATACATTTTTAACGTTCTTTCGTTCTTTGCGCAACTAGCACAAAACGTTTTTTATAAAAAATAAAGTTCTTGTATACATGGACGATTGAAACCTTGTTTGGAAAGTTTTTTCAGATTTTCTCTCCGTTTTGCCCAGAATTTCTTCTACAAAAAGAGCTCTTATCATGCAAAATCCGTCAGAATCCGTCAATTTCAAACAGGACGAGGGCTTTCCTATGCAAAATGCCCAGAAAAAAGTTCCAAACAAAAAGGCCGCCGTGCCAGCAGCACAGCAGCCTTTGAAAAGCCATTTCAGTTTTGCATCACTTGCACAGGAACGCCGGCAGGGGCTTGCCCTCCCTGCGCCACTGGTGATATTCCGCAGTGGCGGCAAATTCCACGTCACCGGCGGAGTTCAGGGCAGTTTCCACGGAATCCTGCACCACGCCGATGATAAAGCCGACACCGACCACCTGCATGGCGATATCATTGGAGATGCCGAACAGGGAGCAGGCCATGGGGATCAGCAGCAGGGAGCCGCCAGCCACGCCGGAAGCGCCGCAGGCACCCAGAGCGCTCATCACCGAAAGAAGGATGGCGGCGGGCAGGGACACCTGAATGCCCAGCGTATTGGCCGCAGCCAGCGTCATAATGGTAATGGTGATGGCGGCACCATCCATATTGATGGTAGCGCCCAGCGGGATGGAGACGGAATACATATCCTTATCCAGCCCCAGCTTTTCGCACAGATCCATATTGACCGGGATGTTGGCGGCAGAGCTGCGGGTGAAGAAGGCGGTCAGGCCGGATTCACGCAGGCAGCGGAACACCAGCGGATACGGGTTGCAGTGCAGATACACAAAGATGATAACGGGCGAGACGACCAGTGCCATAAAGAGCATGGTGCCCACCAGCAGGAGCAGCAGCCTGCCGTACTGGGTAAAGATGGACAGGCCGTTGCTGGACACGTTGGTGTACACAAGGCCCATGATGCCGAAGGGTGCCAGATTGATGATCCAGCGGACGATCTGGGAGACTGCATCCGCTGTGTTCGCCAGGAACAGCTTGGTGCTGTCTGCGCCGTACTTCTTCATGGCCAGACCGAACAGGCAGGCCCAGAACAGGATGCCGATGTAATTGCCGTTCAGCAGGGCACTGACGGGGTTTGCCACAAAGTTGGTGAGCAGGGTGTTCATCACATCGCCCAGACCCTGGGGCACCACCTCGGATTCTGCCGCCTCGGCCAGAACGATGGTCTGAGGGAACAGGAAGCTGGTCGCCGCCGCAATGGCGGCGGCCAGGAAGGTGGTGAGCATGTACAGCCAGATGACCGTGCCAAAGCGCCGGTCCAGCTTGGACGTGCCCTGCGCCAGCGCACTGGCCACGATAACGAACACCAGCACCGGGGCAATGCCCTTCAGGGCACCCACGAACAGGCTGCCGAACTCTTCCACCCAGCCCGCACCGGGCACCGCCAGTGCCAGCACCGCACCGACCGCAAGGCCGATGACGATGCGCAGGATCAGGCTGGTGGCGTTGTACCTTGCCGCAACCGCTTTCAACGTTTTCATAACTTTTCTACTCCCCTATCCAGATTGTGCGCCTATTGCGCACAGTTTTCCCATTCCTCTACACGGAACAAGTACGATTATACGCCTTGTAGACCGAAAAGTCAAAGATTTTGCCCGCTTTTTTTGTTTTTCATTTCAACATATACAGACACGAGCTTTTTTCACTGTCCGTATATGAAATACAGATTCACAAAAAGAGACCGCACCCCGTGTGTTTCGGGATGCGGTCTGTTCCTGTTTTAGTCGAGATAGGACACCTTGCCGGGCACAAAGCCCTGAATGCCCATGCCGGGCGCGTCGGAGACGGTGATGTTCTTTTCGTCGAACACGGCACCGCCGAGGATGTGGTCCTCGCTGCAGAGCACCGGGCCGTCGAGGTCGATCTTGGTGATGATCTTCTTGGCGCAGGCCAGCTCCACAGCGGCGTTGACCGAGATCTTTGCTTCCAGCATACAGCCGATCATGCACTCCACGCCGTACACCTCAGCGGCGGCGGCAATGCGCAGGGCATTGGTGATGCCGCCGCACTTCATCAGCTTGATGTTCACAAGGTCGGCCGCGCCGGTCTGCATGATCCGCAGGGCATCTGCCGGGCTGAACACGCTCTCGTCGGCCAGCACGGGCACATCGGCATGGCGGGTGACATACTGCATCCCCTCAAGGTCTGCGGCGGGCACGGGCTGCTCCACGAACTCAATGTCCAGCCCCTTCTCCTGCATCTGGTTCAGGATGCGGACCGCCTGCTTGGCGTTCCAGGCCTGATTGGCATCAATGCGGAGCTTGATGTCCCGGCCCACGGCCTGCCGCACCGCGGCAAGGCGGGCCACATCCAGCTCAGGGTCGATACCAACCTTGACCTTCAGGCAGTCGTAGCCGCGCTGGACGGCGGTGCGGGCATCCCGGGCCATCTCCTCGGGCGGGTTGACACTGATGGTGATATCGGTCACGATGTTTTTGCGGGCACCGCCCAGCATCCGGTAAACAGGGGCGCTGTACTTCTGGCCCAGCAGATCCCACAGGGCCATGTCCACAGCGGCCTTGGCGCTGGTGTTGTGGACAAGCGCCTTCTGCACAGCGGCGGTCAGATCCTCAAATTCATCGAGGTCGCGGCCCAGCAGGGCAGGGGCGATATGATCCTGAATGGCACCGAGGATGGCCCCGGTGGTGTCGCCGGTGATAACACCGGTCGGGGGTGCTTCGCCGTAGCCCACCGCACCGGTATCGGTGTGGAGCTCCACGATAACATCCTCAACGCTGTTCACAGTGCGCAGTGCCGTTTTGAACGGCACCCGCAGCGGGGTGGAAATGCGGCCCAGCCGCACCTGTGTGATCTTCATAGTCCCGTCCTCCTTCTTATTCCAGCGGCAGGTTTGCCAGCTTGACAATGGCGTTTGCAATGATCTGGGCGTTCTGCACCAGACGTTCCAGATCGATGCATTCATCGGGCTGATGCTCTGTGACCGGGTCACCCGCGAACAGGGGGCCAAAGGCCACCACATTGGGCAGCATCTTGGCGTAGGTGCCGCCGCCGATGCACTTGGGCGGGGCATTGTCGCCGGTGGCATCCCGGTAAACCTCCAGCAGGGCGCTGACCAGCGGGGTCTCGGCAGGGTAGTAGAGCTTTTCCTTGTGCACCTGCCCATCCAGCGCCCAGCCTGCGGCCTCAAAGGCGGCCTGCACAGCAGGCTGGCAGTCCGCCCGTTCCATGGTCACAGGATAGCGGTAGTTCAGCTTGACCCACAGATGCTGCGCGTCGCCCTCGATCAGCCCCCAGTTGCAGCTCATGGGGCCGGAGAGCGCATCCTCCAGCCGGTGGCCCAGCAGGCGCTCGCCGTAGGGGTCGGTGCCCAGCTTCTCGGCCAGAAAGTGCACGGCCTGTTTGGCATCCCCCTCCAGCGGCAGCCGGTCAAGGTAGCACACCAGCCGCCCAATGGCGTTTTCGCCCTGCTCCGGGTGGCTGCCGTGGGCCGAAACGCCCACCGCTTCCACCTGATAGCCGCCGGGGATGGCTGTCACGGTGATGTGCTCCGCCTCCGGCAGGGCGGCCCCCGCCGGGGCGGTCAGCACAGCGCAGGCGTAGTCCGGCACCACATTGCCGGCCACGCCGCCCTGCACCCTGCTCAGCTGCCAGGCCCCGGTCTGGTGCAGCTGCACGGCATAGCTCTCGTTCAGGATGCCCTTTTCGCCGTTGATGAGCGGATACTCGCCGTCCGGGGTGAAGCCCAGCACCGGGATCTCCCCGCCATGGGCCTTGTAGTACAGCACGTCCCGGTCGTTGGTCTCCTCGTTCAGGCCGAACAGCAGCCGGACACGGCGGTTGAGCGGAATGCCCAGATCCCGGATGGCTTTCAGCGCGAACAGGCTGGCCACCACCGGGCCTTTGTCGTCAATGGCACCCCGGCCATACAGCCTGCCGCCCTCGATCTCGGCGGCGTAGGGCGGGTGATGCCAGCCCTCGCCCTCGGGCACCACGTCCAGATGCCCCAGCACCGCCACCATCTCGTCCCCGGTGCCGATCTCGCACCAGCCGATGTACCGATCCATGTCGGTGGTCTCAAAGCCCAGCTCATGGCAGAGGGCCAGCGCCTCGGCAAAGCAGGCATCCACCTCCTCGCCAAAGGGCTTGCCCGGCAGCGGGTCGGCCTCCACACTGCGCCTGCGCACCAGCCGCTGGAGCGCCGCCACCATCTGGGGCCGCAGCGCCGCCACGGCCTCGTTCAGTTTTTTGTCCATACGTTCCACCCCTTTTGTGATTCATTTCACAGCTTGTATTATAGAACGATTGCCCCCGCTCCACAAGCCCCAAGTTCGGCAAAAAAGGTCTTGACACCGCGCAGTGTGTACGCTATTATGTACATAAGAGGTGATGCACGATGACGACCACTAATATCACGAACTTTCGCAAGAATGCTTTCCAGTATGTAGAGCAGACCGTAAAGTACAATGAACCGCTGAACATCTGCACCAAAGACGGCAACGCTGTTTTGCTTTCGGAAGAAGATTACAGCGGCATTATGGAAACGCTTTATCTCGTCTCCGTGCCGGGAATGCGGGAAAAGCTCATGGCGGCCAAGGCCGAACCGCTGGAAGATTGTGTTGACGAATCGGCTGTGGAGTGGTAAATGTACAAAATTGTTTATGCGAAAACCGCGCTCAAGGACATTCCAAAGCTGAAATCCGCCCATCTTGACGAAAAAGCGAAGGCGCTGATCTCCGTTATAAAAGAAAATCCGTTCCAGAACCCGCCGCCCTATGAAAAGCTGGTGGGCGATTTGAACGGCTCGTACAGCAGGCGCATCAACGTACAGCACCGCCTTGTGTATGATGTTTTTGAAGAAGAGCAAACCATCAAGATTTTAAGCCTTTGGACACATTACGAAAGATGACCCGAAAACGGACTGTTTTGCAGTTCGTTTTTTTTTTCAATTTTTTTGAAAAAGGGTGAAAGGATTTCGCGCGGCGTGTATTTAAGGAAGTAAGAGCATCCATTTTTGCCGGAGCTCCACTTCCGGCCCAAAGAAAGTGAGGGACCCCCTATGAAGAAACGACTTATCAGCCTTCTGGTGGCGCTGTGCATGGCGGTAACGCTCCTGCCTGTGTCGGCAATCACAGCGTGGGCGGAGGAGAGCAGTTCCAACTCAACTACATTAAGAATCAAATATGGCTATCCTGTCGGTTCTAGGGATAGTAATGGCACCTATACTATAAGTTGTTCCGGCGATGGCTGGAGCTATGACGGTTCTACACAAACGCTTACTCTCAATCCCTCAACTCATACTACCTATGATTTGAAAGAGCTCGGAAACATCCGTCAGGATCAAAACAGTATTTTATGTTCTGCCATCATAAGGGAAAACGCAACGATCGAAAATGGTAATTTTTGGAACGTTCGAAATCTTGATTCCAGTATTACCAATTATGGCACTATAACGAGTGGAACTTACTCAATGCCCGTTATAAATCATGGTACTATTACCGGCGGCATTTTTTCTTCTTCCGTTTCCAATGAATCTAACGGCATCATTGAAAATGGTCAGTTTGGTAATCGGGCTTCTTCGTGCACCGTTACAAACAATGGCGGCACGATCAACGGCGGCACTTTCAAAGAGATGTCAAGCATTCGCAGTACCGGTTCCGTAGCATCAGGTTATACCCTCGCAGCAGAAACGCCGTCCGTTTTTTCTTCTGTTTCGGTCAATGGGTATCACAATTCATGCTATATCATCCCGAATCAGGCATCCGTTTCTGTTGATATAAGCTATCGTTTTGATGATACTATGTACGATCTTCCACCCCTTGATGTAACCATTGATGATGCACCGCCTACGCTTCTTTCCGACTGGTGTGGGAGTGATCTCAAGATTGAGTTCGAGGATATCCGCGGAGTTTATGAAGTCACCTTCACCGCACCGCTTACAAATGATGCAGATACAGTAACTATCCGCCCGCTGACCTGGCTGGTGATTGAGAAAAGCGGTTACCCTGCCGTGGCACAGGATAGGGGCGGCAACCGGGCAAATTATACCGGCGATGGTTGGAAGTTTGAAAACAACAGCCTGATTTTGGAGCCTACCGCCGAGAAAAGCTATGACTTTACCAGCCCCGACCTGAACCCCCATAGGGTGGCGGTGAACTGCTCGGTTGCGGTGAACAGCAACGCCACCATCACCAACGGCATTTTCCTGAAAGAAGTTACCGGCAGCGCCCTGAACGGCGTGTTCCTGAAAGTTCCCAATGGCTACGAGAACAGCGCCAAGAAAATTACCGTTTCTGATAACGGAAAAATCACTGCGCTGAAAATGAGCGGTGATACCACTGCGCTGGACAGCGCCGCCAATGAACTTTATGTGGTCGGCCAGCCCACCGGCACCCTGTATGTGACGCTGAGCAGCGGCAAGGTACGGGAAGTACAGTTGCCCCTTACGGCTGACCTTGAGCTGCAATTGAACGACCCGGCACCCAAACCCGAACCGGAACCGGAGACCTACACCCTGAAAGTGGTGGGCGGCAGCTTTACGACCGGCGGCAGTGATGCGCTGACCAGCGGCACCGTGCCGGTGGATGCAGAAGCAAAAGTGACCCTGAACCCGGATGCCGTGCCGGAGGGCATGGTGTTCGACCAGTGGACCATCAGTGAGGAAAGCCTGCTGGGCAACCCCAATGTGGCCTACAACGCCGAAAGCTTTACCATCCCGGCCAATGCGGTGGAAAACGGCAAGACCGTTACCGTGGAAGCCCAGTACCGGGAGGCCAGCATCGAAGATGACGGCCCCGGCATTCTGGAAACGGCTGCCATGATCGGCGTTGCCGGTACTGGCGCTGCCGTGCTGGGCTACACCGGCTACATGATCGGCACCGAGCTGTACCTGAATACCGTTCTGCCTGCCGGTGCGGCCATCCCCAACAACGCTGGGGAGCTGGCCCTGCTGCTGTGGGAAGCCGCCGGGACCCCGGCCCCCGCTGCTCTTCTCCCTGCCGATGCTGCCCCGGTCCAGCAGGCCCTTGCATGGGCCATCGAGAACCAGCTCCTCGCCCCGGATGCGTCTGCGGAGGATTCCGTCAGCCGCTGGGAGGTTATTCGGAGCTGGAATCAGCTGAAGGGGTAAGTGGCGAACCCTCTCAGTCAAAGCTTTCGGCTTTGCCAGCTCCCCCAAAGGGGGAGCCAAGGGCAATCCCAGATTTAGCAGCATCTGCCCTCTGTGATGTCTTGCCTCTCCCTTCGGGAGAGGTGGCATTGCGCAAGCAATGACGGAGAGGGTGAGGATGCTAACTAAACAGCGAACCCCCCGGTGCGATCTGCACTAGGAGGTTCGCTGTTATTGTTGCTTCAGGAAATATGTACCGCTTCCAGCACCCTGATGCCCTCCTGCTCCATCACGTCGCGCAGGGCCTCGAGGTAGCCGGGCTTGTCCACCTTGTTCTCAATGCAGCAGGTCAGCACGCCGTGCAGGCTGGTGACCTCCATTGCAAGGGACGCACCGTCCGGCAGCACCCAGGTCTGGAAATCGGTCAGGTACGCTTCCAGCTCCGGGCTGTGCGGCAGCAGCGGGCTGCCGATGTAGCTGACCCAGAAATCTGCCGGGAAGCCGCTGATGTACTCGCCCATCTGGAACACACGCTTCTTGATCTTGAGCGCGGCCTTCTGCCGGAACACCTGATACACCCAGCCCATCTGTTCGGCCATGCGGAACAGGCGGCGCTCCGGGGTCAGGCTTTCCCGGATCTCATGGTCGAGCCGCTTTGCAAAGCTGTGGAGCCGGGCCTGCGGTTCCAGCCGCAGGGACAGCTGAAAGGACGCAATGCAGTTGTACAGGGCATGCGGCACCCCCAGCGCCGCGCGGGTGTCGGCGGCATAGCTGTACACAAGGTCATTCTTTTCCAGATACCGCTGCGTTGCCTGGCAGGTCAGCCCCATGAGGGCGCTGAAGGGCTTCACGCCCTCCTTCTGCGCCAGATCCATAAGGCTTTTCCTGTCCAGCCGCAGCCGCTGAAAATGGGGCGTGCCCTCGTGGATCTGCAGCACGTCCTTCTGCATGTCGTTGGCCACAAGGCTCTCCGGGTAGCGGGCCAGCAGCTGTTCCACATCGTAGGGCGGGTCAGAGGCAAGGGCCTCACATACAAAACCGGCGTTGGAGCGCAGGTTGCAGTAGAGCTTGAGCAGCAGGGTGAAAAAGGGCGCGCTGCCCCGGCCATCGGCCAGGAAGTGGAACCAGTCCAGATAGACCGTGTTCCCCTCATAGCCCAGCGAGAAGAGATAATCGTTCGTCTCCTCGGGGATCTTTGGCTGGGTGCTGCCCTGCCGCACACGGCAGGGGGCAGTGTTGGGCTCCAGACGGGCCTCCCGCTTTTCCCACACCACATGGCAGAAATAATACTCTGCCAGCGGGCGGGCCGCATCCAGTGCCTGCTGCAGAAGAGCCGGGTCAACGGCCTCCTTCAGCGTGGCCTGATAGCGGCAGAGGACCTGATTTTCACGGTAGTAGTAGACGATGCCCTGAAACACCGCACGCTGCTCTGCATTCATCCGGAATTTACCCCGCGTTCTCGGCCAGATAATCGGCCAGATCGCCGATGGTCACAAAGTTGCGCAGCTCCTTTTCGGGGATGCGCAGACCAAAGGTCTCTTCCAGATCGGCCACGATGGTCAGGATCTCCATAGAGGACAGATCCAGATCATCCATCATCACGCTGTTTTCGTTGACATCCTCGGGCGAGATCTCTGCCACATCCTCCAGAATTGCCAGGATCTGAGACATGATTTCTGCTCTTTCCATCAAAAAATCTTCCTTTCCGTGAGGGATTCTTTTATCGCCTGCAAGGGCGCAGTTTCAGTATGCCACGCGCCGGGCCGGTTTAGCCAGCCGGCGGGGCATTCCTGTGTTTTATAATACCTGTTTTATGGAGGAAATGCAACACACAGGCCGCGCGGTTTTGCGCTTTTTTTACAATTTCCGCGCTTACCTGCGCAGCAGCTTGCCCATGGCGTTGCGGGGCAGGGGTTCGGCGCTGAACTCCACTGCCGTGATCCGCTGGTACAGCGGCAGGGTACGGTTCAACCCGGTGATAAAGGCCCGGACCTCCGCCTGCTTTTCCTCGGCACAGCAGATCAGCGCACCGATTTTTTTGCCCATCTCTTTGACCACGCACTCCTGCACCTCAGGGCAGGCGTTGAGCTTTCTTTCCAGCTCCTCGGGACTGACGTTCTCGCCGGTGCCCAGAATGATCAGGTTCTTCTTCCGGCCCACCATGTAGTAATAGCCGTCCTCGTCCTCACGGGCCAGGTCGCCGGTGTGGAGCCAGCCGTCTTTGTCGATGATCTCGGCGGTGGCTTCGGGGTCCTTATAGTAGCCCAGCATCACACAGCCGCCCCGGATGCAGATCTCGCCGCTCTCATCCAGCTTGTACTCACAGTGGCCGTCCGGCTTGCCCAGCGCCCGGATATGGGGCTCTGCCTGGGCGTAGTTCACCAGACCATCGCCGCAGGTCTCGGTCATGCCGTAGCACTGGGTGATGTACATGCCGTTTTCCACCAGACCCAGCAGCATCTCGCTGTCGAACATGGCAGAGCTGCCGCAGGGGTTCCACAGGCCGTTCAGCTTATCGGCGCGGCCGCGCTTGACATCCTTGTAGATGCTCTCCATCAGCACCGGGGCCACGGCAATGGAATCGCTGTGCATCAGGCCCAGATCCCGGTAGAAATTCCGCAGGTCACTGCAAAGGTTCAGGGCCCAGCCCTTGAAGGGCCAGGAGAACAGGCAGATAAAGGTGCCCAGATGGAACAGGGGCAGGATGGCAAAGTTGCTCAGGACATCGTTTTTGTCCTCGGGCAGCTGCCGGTGCTTGAAGTCCAGCAAGTGGTCGCCCATGGCAACGTGCATCTGCATCACGGTAAAGAAGTTCCGCTCCGCCAGCATCACGGCCTTGCTGCGGCCGGTGGTGCCGGAGGTGAACAGCATGACCATCAGGGCATTGGGGTCGATCTTCTTTTCCAGCCCGCCGGGCGCGGTGTCCTTCCAGACATCCATCGGCCGCAGGCGTTCCCCATACGCAGCCTCCAGCTGGTCACGGCAGCCGTAGTCCACCCCATCGTTCAGGATGAGGGCAGGCTCTGCCAGCTCCAGCTCCCAGCTCAGCTCATCCCAGGTCTTTTTCTGGTTCATCGTTACCAGAACAGCCCCGGCCAGCACAGCGCCAAAGGTATTCACGCCGTACTCATAGCAGTTCCGGCTCAGCAGGACCACCCGCTTGCCCTCCACCTCCGGGATGTTCCGGGCAAACCAGGCAGCAGCGCGGCGGATGTCCTGTGCATACTCGGCATAGGTCTTTTCCTTCACGGTGCCGGTGGCATCCTCTACCCAGCGGAAGGCCACCCGCCCGGGGAATTCCTGCTCCATTGTCCGGGTGACAAGATCATAGACATTGTTTACCATGGTCTGCTCCTTTTTCTCCCGTTTGGTTTTACCTGCGCAGCAGCTTGCCCAGCGCGTTGCGGGGCAGGGGCTCGGCGCTGCATTCTACAACGGAGATGCGCTTGTACATGGGCAGGGTGCGGTTCAGCTCGGTGACAAAAGCCTTCACCTGCTGCTGCTTGTCATCCTCACAGCAGACCACGGTGCCGATCTTCTTGCCCATCTCCTTGACGATGCACTCCTTGATGGCATCGCACTTGCCCAGCAGCTTTTCCAGCTCCTCGGGGCTGACGTTCTCGCCGCTGTCCAGAATGATGAGGTTCTTCTTGCGGCCGGTCATATAGTAGTAGCCTTCCTCGTCCACGCGGGCCAGGTCGCCGGTGTGGAGCCAGCCGTCCTTGTCGATGGTCTCGGCAGTGGCCTCGGGGTCCTTATAGTAGCCCAGCATCACGCAGCCGCCGCGGACACAGATCTCGCCGGTCTCGTCCATCTTGACCTCACAGAAGCCGTCCGGCTTGCCCAGGGCACGCAGGTGGTCACCCTCCTGGGTCACGTTCAGCAGGCCATAGCCGGCCAGCTCGGTCATGGAGTAGCACTGATTGATGTAGAAGCCATTCTTCACCAGATCGCTCAGAATGGCGGGATCAAGGATGGCAGAGCTGCAGCTCAGGTTCCACAGCCCGTTCAGGCGGTCGGCATGGCCGCGCTTGACCTCGTTGCAGATCATCTCCACCAGCACCGGAGGGGTAGACATGGCATCGCTGTGCATCAGGCTCATATCCCGGCGCAGGTCGCGGGCATCACAGCAGAGATTCAAGGTCCAGCCCTGTATGCCATAGACAAAGTAGCAGATGAAACCGGCCAGATGGAACATGGGCACCAGCGTAAAGTGGCTGAAGGTCTGGTCGAGGTACTGGGGTACCAGCCGCTCCTCATAGTCAAGGACGGACTTCAGGCCATCGATGTACATCTGGCAGGCGGTGAAGTAGTTCTTCTCGCTCAGCATCACGCCCTTGCTGCGGCCGGTGGTGCCGGAAGTGAACATCAGCATCAGCAGACCCTCGTGGTCGATGCGGTTGACCATCTCAGCCTCAGGGGCAGCGGTCCAGGCATCCATGGGGCGGAGCCGAGCGCCGTAAAGTGCTTCCAGCTGGGCGCGGTAGCCGTAATCGATGCCGTCATTGAAGATGAGATCCGGCTCCACCATGCCCAGCTCATGCTCCAGCTCGGCCCAGGTCTTGCCCTGGTTCAGGGTCACGATGACAGCGCCTGCCATCATGGTGCCGAAAACGACCGCGCCGTACTCATAGTTGGTGCGGCTCAGGATGACGATCTTCTTGCCCTTGGGCTCGCCCAGCTCCTGCTGCAGGTAGCCGGTCGCTTTGCGGATATCCTGCACATACTGAGCGTAGGTCTTTTCCACCACCGTGTCCTTGCCCTCCACATAGCGGAACGCCACACGGTCAGCATACTTATTCTGCATCGCAGAGATCATATCAAAAACGGTCATCGGCATATTTGCCACGGTCACAACTTCGTTACAAGCCTTGTTTGCCATTATTTTACACTCCCTGTTTATTTTTGTTAAATTATTTCCTTTTGTTTCCGCCAAATGGAATCTTCTGGGCACTCTAGCCTAGAGTATACCGCATAGAAGGCTCAAATGCAAGATTTAATTGCACAAATATGCAACTTAAGCTTGCAGTCAATCTGTGCACCCGGATGTAAATCCTGCCTTTTGTTGCGGGCAGGCCGTGAGTGTGGTACACTTTTCCCGGTATCCGCCTACCGTGCTTTCTCCCTGCGTTTGATTGACAGCAAGGGCAAAAAGCATTATACTTATTATAAATATCTCTAATTTTTAACATGATGCGCCAAAAATCCGGCAATTCTGCCATCCCGGGGCGGGGTGCGGCGCAGAGGAGGACCTTTTTATGGAGGGAACCAAACGCCGTGCCGCAAATTCGCTGGGCATGTTCGATCTGCTCAAGGGTGTCGGCATGCTGACCATCGTCTTTGCCCACACCGGTGAGCTTTACCCCATGGGCGATGCCAGCCACATCAACCCGCTGACCTTTTGCATGTTCGCCTACCGCGAATCCCTGATGGCGGCCTTTTACATTGCCAGCGGCTACGGCTTCCGCAAGCGCTCCATCGGCAAGTGCATCGACCAGCAGTTCAAAACGCTGCTCAAGCCTTACATCTATACCGGCATTGCCACCACCGTGTTCCATTTTATCATCCATTACAGCCTGTTCGGCAGCCTGCACAACGCCACCTACGAGACCTACAAGGTGCTGGGCGGCTTTGCACTGGGCCTGCCCCACACGGCCACCTATTTCGGCCAGCTGTTCTTCTCCTGCGGCCCCATGTGGTATCTGCTCTCGCTGATGATCGCATGGGTCCTGCTGGATCTCATCCTGAATATCTTCCCGGAGCAGTACATAAACTGGGCGGTGCTGGGTACCATGCTGTTAGGCTGGGGCATCTGCATCACCTGGGAGGCTCCTTTTTGCATCGGCCAGGGCATGGTCACCGTTCCGGCTCTGTATGTGGGCTACCTTGCCAAGAAGTATAAGATCTTTGAACAGCCTTTCTCGCCCCGTCTGCGCGGCGGGATGATCGCGGCAGCGCTGGCTGTGGCCGCACTGGTGCTTCTTACCAAGAGCACTGACTGCGTCTCGATGGCCGAGTGGACCTTCGGCCCCGTGAGCATCCTGCTGGATGCCGTAACGGGCCTGGGCATCCTTTCCATCGTCATCTGGTTCCAGCGCAGGGTGGAGAACGTTGTCACCCACGCCATTCAGGCCATTGGCCGCCGTTCGCTGTTCATCTTCTGCGTCCACACCGTGGAGCTCACGGCCATTCCCTGGTACCTGATGCCCCAGAAGTTTGCGGCTCACCCGGTGCTGGGCATGGTGCTGCAGTTCACCCTTTCGCTGGGCTCCACCCTGCTCATCTGCGAGCTGCTGGTGCGCCGCCGGGACCTGAAGTTCTGGCTCACCTCCCGCCGGGAGCAGAAGGCGGCGGAAGCGCCCCGCCGGCGCAGCACCCGCACCGAAACGCCTGAGCGTCATTTTGCGGCAAAACACTGATTTTTTGCAGAGGGTGCACCCTCTGCTGAAGTGAAATAATATTATGAGGAGAATCCGGTTATGAACAACGCAGCTCCTGAGAACACTGCGGCTCTGCAGGAAAAGATCGCCGAGCTGGAACAGCAGCTCAAGCTTTCGGACGAAGGTGCTTCCCATCTGGCAGAGCGCTGCCTTTCCCTGGAACAGAAAGTGCAGTCCTACCTTGCGGCACACCCCCAGCGCGAGATGCATACTGACTCGCCCACTCTGCTGCAGCCGCTGCTCTATTATGATGCAGGCTTCGGCTTTTCGGAAAAGGACACCCTGACCGCGCCCGACTGCACCACCGACGAGATAACCGGTGCTGTGACCGCGACCTTTGAGCTGCCGGTGGCCGTGCAGGCCCTGCGGTTCGACCCGGGTGAGCTGCCCTGCTGCATCACCAACCTGATCTTTTCAGACGACCGCATCATCTGCGTGCCCACCAACGGCCTGAATCTTTCCGGTGGAAGCACCCTGTTCCTGGGCGATGACCCCAATTACCGGCTGGAGGGCACCACCCACTACCCCGCCGGGATGAAGCTGGTGGTGAGCTATGGTTACTTCCCGCTGGAGACCCTGACGGACGAGCCTTTGTTCTGCGCCGTGCTGCAGGGCGTGCAGCAGCTCCAGCTGCGCAAGGACAGCGAAAAGCAGCATATCCAGCAGCTGGAGCAGAATGCCGCGGCCCAGCAGCAGATGGTGGCCGCCCTGCAGCAGGAGATCGCACAGCTGCACCAGAAAAACGCCGATCTGCAGGCCCGGAGCACTGCCTACGAGACCTCGCTGGAAAGCGTGTTTTCCAGTAAAAGCTGGAAGCTCACTGCTCCCATCCGCAGCCTGATGCGCCTGTTCCACCGTGGAAACTGAGAAGCGGAACGGAGGAACAGCCATGTATAACAATTACACCCCCCTGCAGCAGCGTCAGCTGGCCCTGCAGGAGTACAGCAACACCCAGAGCACCTATCTGCTGGTCTGCGCACCGGCCCGCAGCACGGCCCTGAAAGCCACCCTGACCGACCAGCTCCACCGCAAGTTCCGGCTGGTGGAGCGGCTGGGCGGGGAACTGACCGCAAGCGTGGACGGCGTGCTTCTGGCCGCCGAGGACGTGGAGCTGATGTCCACCGCCCTGATGTTCTTTGCCAAAGCCCTGCAGGATGGTGCGGATTACGCCGTATGCAACGCTGTGTTCGGCTTTGGCGGGGCGACTGCCCTCTATCAGAGCCAGCCGCTGCAGGCGCAGAACCGCTGCGCCGTGGTCAGCCGCACCCTGTTGGAGCGCTGCCGCGCCGCCGCCCATGACCCCGAAAATGTGCCCGAGCTGCTGGCGCTGGCCGCGCAGCTCTGCACTAAGCCCACTCTCATCCCGCAGGCCCTGCTCCACTACGAGCGCGGCATCTGCGCCGAGGATGCGTTTTCGGCCCACGGCAAACGTGCCTTTATTATGAGCCATGTGCTGGATATGACCGGCGCGCCCATCGTGCTGGTGAGTGCCGTGCCGGTGCTGCGCAGCATGGGGTATGAGGTACTTGTGCTGGGCCCCAGTGATGGCGGCTCCCTGCATCTCTTCCTGGATGCCGGGGCCTCGGTCATCACCCGGTCGTCCTGCCGCAATGTCTCCGATGCCTGGGGCATGGCTCTCTGTGCCGACTTCGTCATCGCCAACACGGTGGTCATGGCCCGGGCTGTCCGTGCCCTGAGCGGCACCGCCGTGCCGGTGCTGTGGTGGCTCCACGATGCCTTTGCAGGCTATCCCCACATTGCCCACCAGATCCCCACCCAGCTGGGAGAGAATGTCCGGGTCTACTCGGTGGGCAGCCACGCCGCCAACGCCATGCACGCCGTGCGGCCCGAGTTCGAGATCCGGCCGCTCATCTACGGCCTGCCCGATTACGCGGCAGAGAACTTTGTCCGCACCGATCTGGGCTACAACCACGGCCGCCCGCTGTTTGCCACGGTGGGCTCCTTTGAGCGCCGTAAGGGCCACGATATCTTCTGCAAGGCCATCCGCCTGCTGCCGCCCGAGGTACGGGAGAAGGCCTCCTTCCTCTTTGTGGGCCAGGCCGCTGACAAGGAGATGATGGACTCCGTCCGCGCCCTGACCGCAGACTACCCGGAAAACGTGTACTACTGCAAGCGGCTCACCCGTGACGAGATCAAGAGCCTGATGGAGCAGTGCACCGGTTTGGTCTGCGCTTCCCGCGATGATCCCATGCCCACCTTTGTCACCGAGGGTCTGATCTTCGGCAAGCCGTCCATCGTATCGGAGCACACCGGCACCGCCGGGCTCATCTCCGAGGGGCGGAACGGCTTCGTTTACCACAACGACGACCCGCAGCAGCTGGCTGTCCTGCTGGAGCACGCCATTGAACACCCGGAAGAGCTGGCCTCCATGCGGACAGAATGCCGTAAAATGTACGAGCAGTATTATTCCAAGGAGGCTTTTGAGCAGACGCTCCGGGCTGCTGTGGAAGATCTGACAGCGAAAAAGTAACACAAAACCTCTCCGTCATTGCTTCGCAATGCCACTTCTCCTCATAGGGGCAACAGCAACAACCGCCGCCAGTGGCGGATAAAGGGCGTTGCTGTTGGGGCCGCGGCCAGCAAGACACAAGTGTTGTTTCCAACACGAAGTGGATGCTGGGAGCCGCAACCCGGGCTTGGCAAACGAAGTAAGCCTGAGAGGTTCTTTTTTATCATATCACACAAAGTGACGAGAAAAATTTTGTTTCAGTTCACAAAAACAAGGTTCCGCTGTGTTATACTGCAAGCAGTATCGTGAAAGGAGCCTTGTCCCATGGAACAGACCAACACCCCCCAGCAGCCCTCCCGCAAAAAGGCGATCCTTTCTCTGCTGGTGCTGCTGGCGCTGACCTGTGTAGTGGTTTTCATTTTCAGCAGCCACTGGGCCGAGATCTCGACCGCGCTGGCCCAGCTCTCCTTCTGGCAGGTGCTGCTGGTGCTGGCCATCGGCCTGACATACCCCCTGCTTGAGGGAATCGTCTGCTGGCTCATCATCCGCTGCCGCCTGCCGGGCTTTACCCTGCGGCGCGGCTTGGATGCCGCCTTTGTGGGCATCTTTGGCAACGTGGTCGGCCTGGGTGCCGGGGCTGTGCCCATGGAGTCCTACTATCTCTACCACTGCGGCCTGCCGCTGGGCCCCGGTGTGGGCCTGATGACCCTGCAATATGTATTCCACAAGACTACCGTTCTGCTCTATGCCACTGTGATGCTCCTGCTGCAACACCGTTGGCTCGCCGCCAACACCTCCGGCGTGATGCACTATCTGCCCGCCGCCTACTGCGTGGTGGCGCTGGTCATCGTGACGCTGGTGCTGCTCTGTGTCTCGCCGCTGGTGCAGCGGCTGGCCCGCTGGGCCATGGGCTTTCTGCCCAAAACGGAACCATGGCAGACCCGCCGGGAAAAGTGGCTGGAGCAGCTGGACACTCTGGCCGCCGAGAGCCGCCTCCTGCTGGCCGACAAAGGCCGCTGTGCCCGCATCCTTGCCGTGCAGACCCTCAAGCTGTTTCTGATGTTCACCCTGCCGTGGTTCTGCATCCGCTTCATGGGGCTTTCCTGCGGGCTGAGCTTCTGGCAGGTACAGCTGCTCACCAGCCTGATGCTCTTCCTTTCCAACGCCCTGCCCAATGTGGCAGGCATGGGCTCCATTGAAACAGCCTTTCTGCTGGTGTTCAGCAGCTTTATGACCAGCGGCGAGGCCATGAGCACCCTGATGCTCTTCCGCATCGCAAGCTACTATTTTGTGTTTGCCGCCAGCGCCGCAGGCACCTTTGCGGCGCAGAAGCATCTGGAGAACAGTTGACATCCTGCGCATTCCGGCACTATAATGAAAGCGTACTCTCTGAAGATCTCTGGCCGCCCAGCTGTGCGGCCCACCAAAGGAGAACGCCTTATGGAAAACAAAAGTCTCCGTTTTTATGCCATCATGGCCCTCTGGGTCGTGTTGTTCGTGCTGTTATTCGTTTCCAACCGCCGCGTTGACCTGAAAACTGATATCAATAAAAGCACTTCCGTCTCCGTCAGCGTGGAGGATACCGTCAGCCTGAGCCCCTCTGTGGTCACCACTCGTGCCTATTCTGCGGGCGATGACACCTATCAGGCATTTTTCGAGATCCTGCAAAACGCGAGCTGCTACCAAAAATTCAGCCAGAATGCCCGCTCCTACTCCCACGACTACGAAGCGCATTCCATCACCCTGCGCTTTGCAGACGATGCCAGCCAGAACCTGCTTTTCACCGTCTATTCAGACGGGGTCTGCCAGGTAAACGGAAAATTCGTCTTCCTCCGCTCCCCCGATGGAAACGCGGAGGCGATCTACCAGCTGCTGCGGGATGCAGTGGTGTAAAGAATGTTGTCCGCTCCCCGGGATGCGGCTGATCAACGACCGGGACAAAACAAAAATCGGGGCACTCAGGTGGTCAAGCTGAGTGTCCCGTTTTTGTTTTCATCTGCGCACAGTGCCGTACCAGAGCCCTGTGTGCCGCGCAGCGGATGCAGAGCAAACCAGAATGCTGCATCCTGCCAAGAAAAAGAGAGTATGGAATGGAGGAATGGAACGGAGCGCTTGCAGACGCTCCGTTTTTTGGTGCATCGTGGTTAGAATAAGCTAACCTCCGCTGCGAGAACAGGATACCATAAGTGGTTAGTCTTGTCAACCCTCAATTTGCAATTTTCCGCGAAAAAGGTGTGTGTCGCCGGGGTTTCAGCTTTTTTTCTACATTCTGCCCAAAGAATCCCCCTTGCTTTGGAAGAAAACCCACTTGTTTTCTATTGCTTTTTAAAGTGGTTCTTGTTATTATAGTAACGCAAGATTTTGTGGGCAGGTTTTCATTTTTGTCTACACCTTGTAGTTAGAACTGCCGCAGACGGCAGTTCAAGACCGTTTCGCCCCCAGAAAGCCGCCGATGCAGTGCGGTTTTTCAAAGGCTCAATAGTTAGAATGCGCTAACCCTGCGCATGGAATGGAGCAAGGAGGTTCCAATGATCAATTTTGAACAGTGGGAAGGCTTTGAGGGCCGCATCTGGAAAGAGGAAGTCAATGTCCGCGACTTCATCCAGAAGAACTACACCCCGTACGACGGCGACGAAAGCTTTCTGGCTGGCCCCACCGAGGCGACCGATAAGCTGTGGGGTGCCCTGCAGAAGCTGCAGAAGGAAGAGCGCGCCAAGGGCGGCGTGCTGGACATGGAGACCGAAGTCGTCAGCAGCCTGACCGCTTACGGCCCCGGCTATATCGACGAGACCATGAAAGATCTGGAGCAGATCGTCGGCCTGCAGACCGACAAGCCCCTGAAGCGTGCATTCATGCCCTACGGCGGCATCAAGATGGCAGAGCAGGCCTGCACCACCTACGGCTATCAGCCCAGCGAGGAGCTGCACAAGATCTTTACCGACTATACCCGCACCCACAACCAGGCTGTGTTCGATGCCTACACCCCTGAGATGAAGGCTGCCCGCCACACCCACATCATCACCGGTCTGCCCGACACCTACGGCCGCGGCCGCATCGTGGGCGACTACCGCCGCGTGGCCCTGTACGGCATCGATGCCCTGATCAAGTTCAAGCAGGAAGATTTCGCCAACTGCGGCGACGGCACCATGACCGATGACGTGATCCGCCTGCGTGAGGAGATCGCACGCCAGATCAGCGCCCTGAAGGGCATGAAGAAGATGGCCGAGGCCTACGGCTGCGATATCTCCCAGCCCGCTAAGAACGCCAAGGAAGCCTGCCAGTGGCTGTACTTCGGCTACCAGGCC
>ERZ506742.282-NODE-282-length-22428-cov-6.54012_pt1 | contig 22428 bp, 19 predicted proteins | sample MGYA00512570_ERZ506742 | MGnify/ENA metagenome assembly ERZ506742 | reverse complement strand
AAAACGAGCTTATCCCTGACCTGAACGATGAGGGCACGGCTCCGGAAGAGATGAAATTCTATCCCGACAACGCCGTAAGCAAGATCGATGTGCTGAAAGCATGGCAGAAAGCACAGGAGCTCAAGCAGAATGCCTGAGCAGCCCTAAACCAACCCCCACTTGGCCTGTAAACCGCAATGCGGGCTGAGTGTTCCAAAATTCCCAAAGTACAGAAGCGCTTCATCCTCTCCCGGATGAGGCGCTTCTGTGCTTTCCGGAACTTTTTTTTCCGGCACCCCTTGCATCCCGCCCGCCGGTGCGGTATGCTTAACCAATAGAGCATTGCAGAGGGAGGGAGACCCCGGATGGACATGGAAGAGATCCGCTACCTGTTGGGCGGCACGGTATTCGCGCGGGCTAAGGCCTACACGGACCGGATACAGGATCTGAACTGCGAAGTGGCCGGGAACGGCGTGCGCCACCTGAGCGCCGACGTGCGCGGCGGCGGGCGGAGCCTGTACCAGACCCAGGTCTGGCTGCGGGAAAACGGCAGCTTTGTCAGCGCCAGCTGCTCCTGCCCTTACAACGAAAACGGCGAGGGGCCCTGCTGCAAGCACATCGGCGCGCTGCTGATGTGGGACAGCGAAAGTCAGGGACTTTCCGGCAGAGCGCCGCAAAAGCCTGCTGAGAGCCCGGAGAGCATCCCGGGCGTGGTGCGGGGCACGGCCAACCTGCAAACGCCCCAGCCTGAGGAGCAGCCCCGCAGGGACAGCTATGCCTCCAGCCTGGAAATGCTGTTCGGCAAGAAGTGGCGGGGCGAGGAACCGGAATCCGACTACGAGGCACGGCGGCTGCTCCGGGCCTATCAGGAGGGAGCACTGGCCGAGGTGGACGGCGTGACCGGCCACGCGGAGCTGCGCCCCCATTCCGCAGAGCTGGAACCGGAGCTGACCCTGCTGCCCGGGGAGCTGCCCTGGCTGCGGCTGCGCATCTCGGCAGACGGCGGGCGGCAGTATGTGGTAAAGAGCATCCCGGACCTGCTGCGGGCCGTGGAGAAGCACGGCTTCATCAGTTACGGCAAGGCGCTGGAATTCCAGCACAGCTGGGAGGCCTTTGCCCCGGAGGCACAGCAGCTGCTCCGCCTGCTGCGGCGGCAGCTCAGCGCAAAGGAAGGGGCCGAGGCGGCCCTGCGCAGCTACGGCAATGCGCCCCGCAGCGGGCCTGCCGGGGGCATCCCGCTGAACGGCGAGATCTTTGACGGTCTGGTTGCCCTCTATGCCCCCACCGGCAATCTGGGCGGCTACACCCTCAAGACCGGCATCCCGGCCCTGACCATGCGGGTGGAAAAGCGCCGGGGCGGCGTGGAGGTGTCCGTGACCCCCGCGTTGGGATGGAAAACGGGTTTAGACAACGACTATTTATACAGTGAGGATACGATTTGGCAGCTGGACCGGGCCGAAAGCGCCCGGATGCGGCCCGCCCTTGAGGCGCTGTGCGGCAAGAGCCTGTTCTTTACCACCGGGGATGCCACCGCCTTTTGCAGTTACGTCCTGCCGGAGCTGGGCAGCAGGGTGACCATTGAGGACCCCGAACGCCTGCTGCTGAATCAGATCCCGCTGGAGCCGGTGGTGCAGTTTTACCTTGACGCGCCCACGCGGGAAACGGTGCGGGCACACCTTGAGTTTTTGTACGGCGAGGACCGCGTCACACCGGAGGAACCGGGGCCTGCCGGTCTGCTGCGGGATGCCCGCGCCGAACAGCGGGCCGGGCGGCTGCTGGGGCGGTATCTGGAGCCGGGGCCGGACACCATGGGCAACGGCCTTGCCGCCCACTACGATGCCTATGAGGAGGATGAAGTCTACCGCTTCCTCGATGAGGGCATCCCGGCCCTGCTGGCTGAGGGCGAGGTCTACCTGACCGATGCCTTCCGCAGTATGCAGGCCGCACCGCCGAAGATCTCGGTGGGGGTGTCGGTGCACGGCAGCGTGCTCGACCTGGAGGTGGACACGGGGGAGTTCCCGGTGGGGGAGCTGAAAGCCCTGCTGAGATCGCTCCACCAGAAAAAGCGCTACCACCGCCTGCGCGATGGCCGTCTGCTCCGGCTGGACGATTCCATGGAGGTGCTGGACGAGCTGAACGAGACGCTGGAGCTTTCCGGGGCCAAACTGGGCCAGGCCCACGCCCGGCTGCCCCTGTACCGGGCCCCCAGTCTGGACTGGGCGCTTTCGGGGCAGAACGGCATCCGCTTCAACCGGGACGATGCCTTCCGTCAGCTCAGCCGGAGCTTCCACGCGGTGAAGGACAGTGAGTATACACCGCCCGCGTCTCTACAAAAAGTTTTGCGAAAATACCAGCGGGACGGCTACCGCTGGCTCCGCACGCTGGATGGCTACGGCATGGGCGGTATCCTTGCGGATGATATGGGTCTGGGCAAGACGGTGCAGGTGCTCAGCTATCTGCTGGCCCTCCGGGAGCAGGGCGGGAACCCCCTGCCCAGCCTCATCGTCTGCCCGGCCTCGCTGGTGCTGAACTGGGCCGAGGAATGCCAGAAGTTCACGCCGGAGCTGAACTGCGTTGTGGTGGACGGGGATGCCGCCCACCGGGCCCAGCTGGCCGAGCAGTGGGACGGGGCCGACGTGGTGGTGACCAGCTATGACCTGCTCCGCCGCGACGAGACCCTCTACGAGAACCAGAAATTCTACGCCTGCATCCTGGACGAGGCCCAGGCCATCAAGAACCACACCACCCAGAAATACAAGGCGGTGTGCGGGGTGAACAGCCGTGTCCGCTTTGCGCTGACCGGCACCCCCGTGGAGAACCGCCTGGGTGAGCTGTGGAGCATCTTTTCCTTCCTGATGCCGGGCTACCTGCCGCCCTACAAGAGCTTCTGCAGCCGGTTTGAAAAGCCCATTACGCAGGAAAACGACCCGGCGGCGGTGCGGCGGCTGAACCAGCTCACCGGGCCGTTCATCCTGCGCCGGATGAAGTCCGAGGTGCTGAAGGAGCTGCCCCCCAAAACAGAGAACGTCTACCGCATCGAGCTGGAGGAGGAGCAGCGCAAGCTCTACCTTGCCGCCGTGGTGGATGCCCGGGAGAAGCTGCGGGCCGCCAAGCCCGAGGACAAGATGGCGGTGTTCGCCGTCCTCATGCGGCTGCGGGAGATCTGCTGCGACCCCCGGCTCATTGCCGACAACTGGACAGGCGGCAGCGCCAAGCTGGATGCCTGCATCGAGCTGGTCACCAGTGCCGTGGAGAGTGGGCACCGCATCCTGCTGTTCAGCCAGTTCACCTCCATGCTGGAGCTGCTGGCCAAGCGGCTGGACGCGGAGGGTGTGAGCCACTTCACCCTGCAGGGCTCCACCCCCAAACCGGTGCGTGCCGAGCTGGTGCGCCGCTTTAACGGCGGCGAGGCCAGCGTGTTCCTGATCTCCCTGCGGGCAGGCGGCACCGGCCTGAACCTGACCGCCGCCGATATCGTCATCCACTACGACCCGTGGTGGAACGTGGCGGCTCAGAATCAGGCCACCGACCGTGCCTACCGTATCGGCCAGCAGAACCCGGTGCAGGTGTACAAGCTCATCGCCCAGGACACCATTGAGGAAAAGATCGTGGAGCTGCAGCAGGCCAAGCAGGATCTGGCCGAGACCGTCACCGGCAGCGCGGATGGTGCCATCCTGCGCATGAAGCCGGAGGAGCTGCTGAATTTGTTGGAGGGAACCGAATGATGCAATACGCCATATTTGCCCGGCCTGTCGTGACCATTTATGACCTGCCCCAGGCCACCAAACAGAGCGAGGCGGGCCTTGTTTCCACCATCGGGGACGAGGGCCTGTACGGTCAGGCCTGTCAGGTGCGCACCGCCCCCGGCGGCGTGACTGCCGAGGGAGTGCCCCTCTCCCCGGAGGTGGCCGAGGTGGTCACCTTTTACGGCTACCACGGCTTTGTCCGGCGGGATGCGCTGAAATTTGTCAGCGAGGATGCGCTGCGGGACTACCTGCCCCAGCCGCTGGTGCTGGTGGGCCGTGCCACCGATGTGCTCAGCCTGCCCAAGGTGCAGGGGGTGCGGATGCTGGAGCTGGAGCGGGGCTGCCTGCTCTGCCGCCTGCCCGAACCGCCCGAGGAAGCCGAGGCCCACACCGGCTGGGCCAAGGTGGCCCTGCTGGATGGCCGCACCGGCTATGTCCGGGACGTGGCGCTGGAGCCGGTGCGGTTTGAGATGACCGCCGTGTTCTCCCAGCGGGAGGGGCTGGCCTTTGATGACGCGCTGGCCGAGGCCCGGAATATTACCGCCGGGGAGCTGGTGCCGCAGGCACTGCAGGCGTGGTACGACGGCAGCGAGGAAGCGTTCCGGGATGCCGTCTGCGCGCAGGCGAAAAAGTATCTGGGCACCGAGTACCGCTGGGGCGGCAAATCGGGCCGTGGCATTGATTGTTCCGGACTTGTCAGCAGCGCCTATATGCAGTGCGGCGTGCTCATCTACCGGGATGCCAGGATCGTGGAGGGCTGGCCCATGCACCAGATCCCCTTTGCAGACAAAAAGCGGGGCGATGCCCTCTATTTCCCCGGCCATATCGCCCTTTACCTTGGCGAGGGCCGCTACATCCACTCCACCGGCGCGTCCGCCAGCGGCGGCGTGGTCATCAACAGCCTTGACCCCGCCGACCCGCTGTACCGGGAAGATCTGGTCAAGAGTCTGTATGCGGTGGGGAGTGTGTTCTGAAGGTGAAACCCCACCGTCATTGCTTCGCAATGCCACCGCCCCTAGTAGGGGCGGCCTTGGCAAAAAGGAAAGGCTTTCCGCCATGCCAAGGGCCCCACTATTAGGGGGGCTGGCACGCGAAGCGTGACTGGGGGGTTAACCCCGCCAGCTGCTGCGAAGGGGCAGCATCCCGGAGAGGCCTGACATAGAAGCTGTTAAGAAAGGACATGAACGATGAAAGTCTTTGATCTACATTGTGACACCCTGAGCGAGCTGCGGCGCGCGGAGATGCGGGGCGACGGGCAGACCTTTGCCCACAACAACGGCCACATCGATCTGGAAAAGCTGGAGAAGGGCGACTACATGCTCCAGTGCTTTGCCGCCTTTGTGAATCTGGCCGACCCCACCCCGGGCGCGGACCCGCTGGTGACGGCGCTGGAAGAGATCGACGTGTTCAAGCGGATGATGGAGCGGTATTCCGACAGGATCGCCCCTGTCTACCGCCCCGAGGATATCCGCAAAAACGCCGAGGCGGGCAAGATCAGCGGAATGCTGACCATTGAGGAGGCCGGCTGCTGCAAGGGCAGTCTGGGCGTGCTGCGCCGGATGTACGAGCTGGGCGTGCGGATGATGACCCTGACCTGGAACCACGAAAACGAGCTGGCCAGCCCCAACGTGGTGCCCGGCAACGGCCCCATCTGGCCCTGTATGCCCAACACCGAGACCGGCCTGAAGGAGAAGGGCTTCGAGTTCCTGGCCGAGATGGAGCGCCTGCACATCATTGCCGATGTGAGCCACCTGTCCGATAAAGGCTTCTGGGACATTGCGGAGCACAGCACCCGCCCCTTTGCGGCCAGCCACTCCAACTGCCGCGCCCTGGCCCCCCACTGCCGCAACCTGACCGATGAGATGATCCGGGTCATGGCGGAAAAAGGCGGTCTGGTGGGCCTGAACTACTGCGCGGGCTTTCTGGATGACCAGCCCAGCCCCGACCTGTGCCGCAGCACCACGGCCCTGATGGCCAAACACGCCGCCCATTTCAAGCAGGTGGGCGGCATTGAGATCATCGGTCTGGGCAGTGACTTTGACGGCATCGGCGGCAAGCTGGAACTGAGCGACTGCTCCAAAATGCCCCTGCTGGCCGATGCCCTGCGGAAAGAGGGCTTCACCGAGGATGAGGTGGAAGCCATCTTCTTCCGCAACGCACAGCGTTTCTTTGAAAACAACCTGTAATCACCGTTGGTATCTCAGAATTTGTTGAATTTGTTGATTTTGTTGTAGTTGAGAGAACACTTGCAACAAAAACAACAGAATCAACAAAAATAATGTCTTAACGGTAAGGATAAAGTATAACGGAAAGTATAGAAAAGTTGAGGGATTCTAGATGGATCAGAATATGACATTGGAAAAGCGCATTGCCGCCGAGCTCTATTCCTATCAGGGCAGGATGAGCGTTTTTGTGGATGACCTGCGCGGCAGCACGGTGGAGATCGGTGCCGACGAGGAGTTCGAGACGGCCTCCACCATCAAGGCGTTCATTCTGGCGGTGCTGTATCTGCAGGCCAGCCGGGGCAAGGCTGACCTGGAAGAGGAGATCATCTACGAGGCCATCCAGTTCGTGGACGGCTCCGGGATGCTCCGGGCCCTGGGCGTGGGGGCAAAGCTCAAGGTGAAGGACACCGCCACCATGATGATCATCTGCTCGGACAACATCGCCACCAATATGATCATCGATTACCTGGGGCTGGACACCATCAATGCCTGCATCCGGGAATTGGGCTTTGGGCACACCGTCCTGCACAACCCCCTCCACTTCGACCGCTACGACAAGCTGGGCACCACCACGCCCCGGGACTACGCCGCTCTGTTTGCGCAGGTGGCAAAGGGCACGCTGGTCAGCAAAGAAGCCAGTGCCGCCATGCTGGGCATCTTCCGCCAGCAGCACTACAACACCATGCTGACCCACGATTTCCCCCAGTTCTATCTGGACTGCGAGGAGACCGGCGAGCCGGAGCTTATCTGGGTGGCCAGCAAGAGCGGCAGCATGAACGCCTGCCGCAACGACGGCGGCATCATCCACACCCCCTACGGCGAGTATGTGATTGTTCTGATGAACAAGGAGTTCCATGATATCATTGAGTACAACGACCACCCCGCCATGGTCTATGGTGCCCGGGTGTCCCGGATGATCCTGGATCAGATCCTGGCCTGCGAGGGAAAGCTGTATCTGAAGTAAACGAAAGAGTGGGAAAGTAAAACGAATGGAAATTACATTATCATTGCCAATGCTGCTGTTTCTGATGCTGATGACCGGGTTTGCGGGCTTTGTGGACTCGGCGGCGGGCGGCGGCGGTCTGATCAGCCTGCCCGCCTACCTGTTTGCGGGCCTGCCGGTGCATTACACCTACGGCACCAATAAATTCAGCGCGGCCTGCGGCACCACCTTTGCCACGGCGCAGTTCTTCCAGAAGGGAGCCATGAACATCCGGGTCGGCCTGCTGGCGGCTGTGGGCAGCTTTGTGGGCAGCGCGCTGGGCTCCCACATCGTGCTCCTGCTCAGCGATCAGGTGCTGCGCACCATGATGCTCATCATCCTGCCGGTGGCGGCGGTGCTCATCCTCTGGCGGCGGGACCTGCCCGACGAGAACCGGGACGACGGCACCCTGAACGCCCAAAAGGCGGTGCTGGCCCTTGCCATCGGGCTGGGCATCGGCCTGTACGACGGCATCTTTGGCCCGGGCACCGGCACCTTTGCCATCATTGCCTTTACCACCCTGATGGGCTTTGACCTGCGCACGGCGGGCGGCAACGCCAAGGTGCTCAACCTTGCCAGCAACTACGCCAGCCTGGTAACGTATCTTTCCAGCGGGCTGGTGGTGTTCTCCATCGGCATCCCCTGTGCCATCAGCGGCATTGTGGGCAACCTGCTGGGCTCCCACTTCGCCCTCAAGAAGGGCGCAAAGTTCATCCGCCCCATGATGCTTGTGGTGCTGGTGCTCCTGCTGGGCAAGATCGTTTCGGACGCGGTGCTGTAATGAACGGATCTTCGGCAAAAAACAATTGACGTTTGCAGGAGAATGGACTATAATAGGACCAGAGGCCCGCAGAAAAAACGAGCGCTGAGGATGATGTTATGAAGATCCGCTACTCGAAGAACGCCATGAAGTTCCTGAATAAGCTGGACAAAAGGTCCGTGCTTCGCATCGTTGCAGGCATTGAGGGGCTGACCCTGAAACCGCCAGCAGGTGATATCAAGGTGATGCAGGGACTGAAGGATGGAACAATGCGGCTCCGGGTCGGAAGCTGGCGCGTGCTTTACCGGTACGGAGAGGAAAACGCGCTGGAGATTCTATTGGTGCTGGATATCGGGAATCGTGGCGATATCTATAAATAAGGAGGTGGCAGGATGTCTGAAATTGCAATGAATGCAGCACACATGATCGATATGCTGCCGGACCCGGACAAGAACCTTGCCTACGAGCTGATCAAAAAGCTGGTACTGGCATGGGACCCGGATTTCACCAAGCTGACCACAGAGGAAGCAAAGCAGCTGGAGGAAGCAAAGGACAGCGGCTTTGTAGATGCCGAAGAGATCGACTGGTCGAAGATCGGACACGAATGAACCAACAAAAAAGAGGAACTGCCGGGAAAGCAGTTCCTCTTTTTGATTGGGTAAAATCAGAAGGTAAAGCCCTCATCGAGGAAGGCCAGGCCGAACGCGCCGGGGCCGGCGTGGGTGCCGATGACACAGCCGATCTGGCGCACAAGGGCCTCGTTCCGGCCCAGATTCTCCTGCAGGTAGGTCTGGATGGGCTGCACCTCGCGGGGGGCGAGGGTGTAACCGGCCAGCGCGTCGGCGCAGGTGCTGATGCCGCCCAGCTCCTCGATCTTCTTGAACAGGGCAACGTAAGCGCCGGGCAGGCCCCGGGCCTTGCCCGCCATAACGACCTTGCCCTCCTTGATGGTGATGAGGGGCTTGATGCCCAGCATCCCACCGGCCACGGCCACGGCGGCGGGCAGGCGGCCGCCCTTGCGCAGATACTTCAGGTCGTCGATGACAGCCACCAGATGCAGATGCTCCTTGGCGTGCTCAAGGGTGGCGGCGATCTGCCCGGCAGTCTTTCCGGCATCCCGCAGCTGAACAGCCAGCCGCACCAGCAGGCTCTCGCCCAGGCAGACGTTCTCGGAATCCACAAAGAGGACATTGTCCACATTGGCCATGTCTGCGGCCAGCCGGGCGCACTGGCAGGTGCCGGACAGCTCATGGGAGAGGAAGATGCCCACCACTTCGTCCCCGGCGGCAGCCGCCTCAAGGAAGAAGCGCTGGAACAGCTCGGGGCTGGGCTGGCTGGTGGTGGGCAGCTTGTGGCAGCGGGCCATCACGCCGTAATACACGGTGGGGGTCATGTCCACGCCGTCCCGGAGCACGGTGCCGTCCTCCAGGGTGACGTTCAGGGGGATGACGGTCACGCCCAGCTGCTCGGCTTCAGCGGGCAGGATGTCGGATGCGGAATCGGTAAGAATGCGGATCATAGTAATACCTCCAACGGGGCCAAGAACGGATAACCCGACCAAATCAATCAAAAAGTCGTATAGGAATATACCAGAGACGACGGGAAATGTCAATTGTTTGAATCAATATTTCTTCGTATTTTCGCAATTCCGCTCCGTTTTCTTGCACAAACGGGCCGGAACATGATACAATGGGCATCAGGCATTGCGGGGCGGTGCGCTGTGCGCCCGAAGCAGCGGAACAGCGCACCCCCAAACGGAGAGGGGACGGGGAAGATGTCAGAACAGAACCGCCGCCTGCGGGCGGCAGGCATCGCGGCACTGGCCTGGGCCGGGCTGGCGGCGGTCTGGTGTGTGCTGGTCCCCGGCGGGGCGGCAGAGCTGCCGCAGGGCGTGCCCGGTACGCTGCGCAGCCTGCTGGTGCTGCCGCTGGCCGAGGAGCTGGTGTTCCGGGGGGCGCTGCTGCGCCTGCTGCGGCCGCTGGGGGAGCACCCGGCAAACCTCTGCCAGGCTGTGCTCTTTGCGGCCCTGCACGGGACGCTGACCGAAAAGTGCTACGCGCTGGGCATGGGGCTCATTTTCGGGTGGGCCGCAGAGCAGACCGACAGTCCTGCACCCGGGGTGGTGCTGCATATCCTGAACAATGGGCTGGTGCTGGCCCGGGCGCTGGCAGAAAGGGGAATGGGATGACCGACTATGAGCTGATGGGCGCGGCGCTGGAGGAGGCCGCACGGGCCGCCGCGCTGGGCGAGGTGCCCGTGGGCGCGGTGGTGGCCCGGAACGGCGAGATCATCGCCGCCGCCCACAACACCCGCGAGACCGAGAAAAACGCCCTCCACCACGCCGAGCTGCTGGCCATTGACGCGGCCTGCAAAAAGCTGGGCGGCTGGCGGCTGTGGCAGTGTGAGCTGTTCGTTACGCTGGAGCCCTGCCCCATGTGCAGCGGCGGCATCATCAACAGCCGGATCAGGCGGGTGGTGTACGGCGCGGCGGATACCAAGGCCGGGTGCTGCGGCAGTGTGACCGACCTGTTCGCCCTGCCCTTCAACCACCATCCGGTGGTGGAACGCGGCCTGCGGGCGGAGGAGGCGCAGGCGCTGCTGCAGGCGTTTTTCCTCCGGCTGCGGGAGCAGCGGGCCGCAAAGCCCCGCTGGAAACCGCCCGTGACCCCCTGAGAACGTGAAAAAAAGTGGGAACTGCGTGAAAAGACGGCGGTTCCCACTTTCTTTTTTCGCCGAATTGTGTTATATTATTTAATGGTAATTTGTCGAAACCACTCGCACAGACCAGCGGGCTCGCCGCAGGACCGGCCTTGACCGGAAAGAGGAGCAGAGCGCAGCCCATGGGTGCGGTGGAGGGCGGGACCTTCCTGCCTGCGGGATTTTTTGCAGGCAGAGAACAAACGGCAGGAGGGCTGACTCTTGTACGATGATGAATTTGAATTGACCTTTGACCTGAGCGATGAGGACGAGGCATCCCGGGCCCCTGAGCCGGAACCGGCCGCGGAAACAGAACCGCTGGTGGAGCCTGTGCCGGAACCGGCAGTCCCTGCGGCCAATGGGCGCTGCGTGCTGATCTCGGGCGGCGACCGGGGCATCGGAGCCGCGGCGGCCCGCGCCTTCTGGCAGGCGGGCTACCGGGTGGCGGTGCTCTACCACACCCACGCCGAGGCGGCGGCGGCGCTGGAAAAGGCGCTGCCGGGCCTGCTGGCGGTCCAGTGCGACGTGGCCTCCCGCGCCAGCTGTGAGGTGGCGTTCCACACCGTGGAGCAGGCCGTGGGCCATGTGGATGTGCTGGTGAGCAACGCGGGCATTGCCCAGCAGAAGCTGTTCACCGATATCACCCCGGAGGAGTGGCAGCACATGCTGGACGTGAACCTGAGCGGCGCGTTCCACCTGTGCCAGCTGGCTCTGCCGGGCATGATCCGCCGCAAGGCGGGCCGCATCCTGACCGTGAGCAGCATGTGGGGCCAGACCGGCGGCAGCTGCGAGGTGCATTACTCCGCTGCCAAGGCGGGTCTGATCGGCCTGACCAAGGCCCTTGCCAAAGAGGAGGGGCCCAGCGGCATCACCGTGAACTGCGTGGCTCCGGGTGTCATCGACACCGATATGATGGCGGCCTTTACGGCAGAGGATAAGGCTGCGCTGGCCGAGGAGACCCCCGTGGGCCGCTTGGGCAGCGCGGACGAGGTGGCGCAGCTGCTGGTGTTCCTGGCAGGCGAAAGCGCCGGTTACATCACCGGGCAGGTGTTCGGTGTGAACGGCGGCCTGGTGATTTGAACCATCCCGCAGCGGCAAAACTTATGATACGATATCACTTACGGCGCAGCCAGCGCCGCGGTGAAAAGGAGAGAGCGAAATGGGCATGACTTTGAAGGAACTGTTGACGAAGGGCGAAGGCACCCTGACGGCGGGCGAGGCCAAGACACTGGCTTCCCAGTGCCGGATGGATGTGGAAACGCTTTACACGCTTCTGGAGGAGCGCGGCATCAAAATTCTGGATGACGAGGCCGACGGTGACACCAGCCTGGATGTGGAAGGCATCATGGCAGAGGTGGAAAGTGCCGAGGCAAACAGCGATGAGCTGGGCCTGGGCGATGAAAATGAGGACGACCCGGCAGAGGAAAACCCCGCAGACCTGAAGGCTGCCATGGATGAGCTGCTGGATGACCCTGTGAAGAACTACCTCAAGCAGATCGGCCAGATCCCGCTGCTGAGCGCGGAGCAGGAAGTGGACCTGAGCAAGCGCATCCACGCCGGTGCCGAGGCTGCCCACATCCTTCAGGCCGACCGCCAGAAGTACGGCGCGCCTGAGTACATCAAAAAGAACAGCGCCCGCTTCTCGTTCGAGGAGGATGAGAACAGCCGGAGCTATACCGAGGATCTGGACGAGGACGGCAACACCAAGTCCAGCGAGGATGACGAGGAAAAGGCTGCCGAAGAGGAGGCCATGGAGGCCGTGGAGAACGGCCCCCTGACGGAGGAGCGCCGCCAGGAGCTGCTCAAGATCCGCCGCGACGGCCTGAACGCCCGCCGCAGCCTGAGCGAGGCCAACCTGCGTCTGGTGGTCTCCATCGCCAAGAAGCATGTCGGCCACAACCTGGCGTTCCTGGACCTGATCCAGGAGGGCAACATCGGCCTGATCAAGGCCGCCGAGAAGTTTGACTGTGACCGTGGCTTCCGCTTCTCCACCTATGCCACCTGGTGGATCCGTCAGGCCATCACCCGCGCCATTGCGGATCAGGCCCGCACCATCCGCATCCCGGTGCACATGGTCGAGACCATCAACCGGATGCGTCAGGCCACCAACCAGCTGGTCTACCAGAACGGCCACGAGCCCACCCCCGAGGAACTGGCAAAGGCCATGGATATGAGCGTGGAGCGCGTGCGCGAGATCCAGCGCATGGCGCAGGAACCCGCCAGCCTGGAAAGCCCCGTGGGCGAGGAAGAGGATTCCTCCTTGGGCGATTTCGTGGCCGACGAGAACGCCGAGGCCCCCGGCAAGGCAGCGGACCGCGCCATGGTGGCCCAGCAGATCAATCAGGCCCTCAAGAGCCTGACCCCCCGTGAGGAAAAGGTCATCCGCCTGCGCTTTGGTCTGGACGATGGCCGCCCCCGCACGCTGGAGGAGGTGGGCCGCGACTTCGGTGTCACCCGTGAGCGTGTCCGCCAGATCGAGGCCAAGGCCATCCGCAAGCTGCACAGCCGCAAGTGCCTGGCCCTGCTGAACGGCCTGATCGAGTGATCCTGAACTTACCGCTATGAGAAAGAGCCCCCGCCGGTCTATTCCGGCGGGGGCTTTTTGGTGGTGTACAGGTCAGCAGCTGCGCAGCAGAAAGGCCATATAGAGGGGAAGGGTCAGGAGCGGCCCGTTTTTTCCGATATTATAGTCTCCGAGCTTGATCGCATGGGATACATGATATTTTTCAGGGTGGTTGAGGATCGTCTTTGTGCTTTTGACATTTCCGGAGCGGGCCTTTACCTCTACAAGGGTGCATTCCCCCTGATAGCGGATCACAAAATCCACCTCGAGGCCGGAATCCTTGTGGAAATAGTAGAGCTTGCGCCCCATCTTGGTGAAGATATCGGCGATCAGGTTTTCAAAGATAGCGCCTTTGTAGCCATAGAGGTCGCCTTGCAGGATGTCAAACTGCGTTCCATCCTCCAACATGCTGACGAACAGGCCGGTGTCGCACATATAGACCTTAAAGGTATCCTCTTCCGCATTCCCATCCAGAGGCAGCTCGGTAATGGACAGATTGTGGCACCGTGTGATGATGCCAGCATCCTCGATCCACTGCAGGCTTCCGGCATATTTTGCGGAGGTGGAGCCTTTTTTTACAACGGAATATTGAAATTTTTTGTTTTCCTTGGCAAGCTGGCGGGGAATGGACTGGAAACACTCCTTGATGCGGGACTTATCCTTTTTCTCCGCGTACTTTACCATGTCGTCCTCATAGGAACGAACGATGTCCCGCTGGATACGCAGGACCTCATCCATCTGCCTGCTGGTCACAAAGGTCTGGACAGCATCCGGCATTCCTCCCACAACGGTATATTGGAGCAAAAGCTGACGCATCCGGTTGTGCAGCGCTTCCGGCACAGGGGAACCGGAGTCCAGAGACCTTTGCAGCAGTGCAATGACAGGTTCGGTGATGTCATTGGCCCATAAGAATTCTTCAAAATCCAGTGGGTACATTTCAAGAACCGTCTCCGATCCGACAGGAACGGATCTCGGCTCCTTGCCGTAGCCCTTTACGCCCAACAGGGAGCCGGTGCCGATCACGTCATAGCGGCCGTCGATGCGGAAAAATTTCAGGGCCGTCCGGGCTTCCGGGCAATCCTGGATCTCGTCCAGGATCAGGATCGTCTGGCACGGCTCAAAAACAGCATCCTTGCCAAGAAGGGCAGAGAGCATCATCACGATGTTGTCGATCTCCAGAGAACCGGAAAAGACAGAAGCATAATCCGGATTCTCGAAGAAGTTGAGGTACACTGTGTGTTTGTAATTCTTTCTGGCAAATTCCAATACAGAAAAGGTCTTGCCGCACTGACGGCAGCCCTTGATGATAAGCGGCTTCCGGCCGGGTGTGTTTTTCCATGCAAGCAGCTGGTCTGTGATCTTTCGCCTTAACATACCGTTTCACTCTCCCGAAAATAAATGATCCTGCATCTATTATAAAAGAAAAAGATAATTTTTTCAAGGAACTTTTTGAGAAAACTGAAGCTTTTTCAAGCGACTTTTTAACAGAAGAAGCAACTTTTTCAAATGACTCCTGCGCAGGAAAGTGGATCTGCCGCAGCGCGGTTATAATTCCTCTGCCCGCCCCATATATTCTTTTCAGAACAAAACGGGTGGGAGGGAACGGCATGTTTGTGGTAACGCTGAACAAGACGAGCTTGAAAAAGGTGGGGGCCGGTGCGCTCTGCTGTGCGCTGGTGATCTTCAGCGCCTTTCTAGGGCGGTACATCAGCACCCGCACGGTGGCGGCAGCGGCCGGGGTGAACCGGATCGAGAGCGCACAGGACATCCAGACCTGGTTCACGGGCTATGGGCTGGATGTGGACGGCACGTCCATCACGGCGGATAAGGTCAAGATCCCCCGCAAGTGGGACGACAGCTTTTCGGCCTTCAACGGGGTGGTGCAGCAAAGCGGGATGGATCTTACCCGCTACAAAGGGAAAACCGTGGAAAAGTGGACCGCCCTGATCCCGGCGGCCAGCAGCGGAGAGACCAGCCGCTACGGCGTGCTGCTGGTCTACCGCAAAAAGGCTGTGGGGGCCTACCTGCTGGAAAAGCCGTCGGGCACGGTGATCGGCCTGAAGGATGCCCAGACCGCAATGGCGCAGGCTGAGCAGCAGGATGCCCAGCAGGTGTCCGGTGAGGATTACAGCGGCGACTGGGGAGAGCGCCATGATGAGGAGCTGGGCGCGGCCGGGCAGAGCCAGCAGACCAGCGGGGAGCCGGACTCCGTGGTGCCCGAGGAGGCACAGTACACCGACCTGCCCCTGGATGCCGAGGGGTATCCTGTCGAATGAATCCGGTGGAAAAATGGGGGCAAAACTTCTGTTCAATAGCACCAAAATTTCTGGCTAAAAATCGGCAATATGGGATGATGAAAAAATAACGAAGCGGGTTTATAATAATAGTAGCATCCCGCAGCAAAATTGGCTGCGTCCGGAGTGGCAGGACCGTCCGGATCTGAAACGGGATGAAGTAAGGAGAAAATGATTATGAAGGAATTCCAGTATACTGTTAAGGATGCATGCGGCATCCACGCTCGTCCGGCCGGTCTGCTCGTGAAGGTGGCCAAGGGCTTTGCCAGCACCGCTACCCTGGAAAAGGACGGCAAGAGCTGCGACCTGCGCAAACTGATGGCTCTGATGGGCATGGGTGTCAAGCAGGGCGACACCGTGACCGTGAAGGTGGAGGGCGACGACGAGGCCGCCGCTGCCGAGGCCATTCAGAAGTTCCTGACCGAGAACGTCTGATCTTTGAATCTGCGGACAAAAGCCCTTGCGGGAGACCCTGCGGGGGCTTTTTCGCACTAAATTCTCAACAAAGGAGAGAGAACGATGCAGGTAGGAACCGGTAAAAGCATCCTGAACGGCATTGCCATCGGCAAGCTGAAAATTTACAAGAAAAAAGATACCGTGATCTCCACCGCCCAGGTCGCGGACACGGCGGCAGAGGAAGCCCGCTTTGAAGAGGCCCGGGCCAAGGCCATTGACCAGCAGACTGCCCTGTATGAAAAGGCACTGGCCGAGGCGGGCGAGGACATTGCCGAGGTGTTCAACATCCATGCCATGATGCTGGATGACGATGACTTTGTGGATGCCATCAAGGAGATCATCAACGGCCAGCACATGTGTGCGGAGTATGCCGTCAAGAAAGCGGGCGACAACCAGGCCGCCGTGTTTGCCGCCATGGACGACCCCTATTTACAGGCCCGCAGCGCCGATGTCATCGACATTGCCCAGGCCATGCTGGACATCCTGCAGGGCGTGGACAATGCCACCCTGCAGGGCACGGAGCCCAGCATTCTGGTGGCAGAGGATCTGGCACCCTCGGAGACGGTGCGGATGGACAAGAGCCTGCTGCTGGGCTTCATCACCCGGGAGGGCAGCTCCAACAGCCACACCGCCATTCTGGCCCGCAGCATGAACATCCCCGCCCTGATCCAGTGCAAGGAGATCCAGGAAGATTGGGACGGCAAGATGGCTGTGGTGGACGGCTACAACGCCTGCGTGTATGTGGACCCCACCCCCGATCTGCTGGAGAGCCTGAAAAAGCGCCAGCAGGAGGACCAGAAGAAGCTGGCCCTGCTGGCCGAGCTCAAGGGCAAGCCCAACACCACGCTGGACGGCAAGACCGTGCAGGTCTTTGCCAACATCGGCGGCATGAGCGATGTGGGCGCGGTCCAGCAGAACGACGCGGGCGGCGTGGGCCTGTTCCGCACCGAATTCGTCTACCTGAACTGCACGGATTACCCCACCGAGGAATACCAGTTCGAGGCCTACAAGCAGGTGCTGGAAAGCCTGGCCCCCAAAAAGGTGGTCGTGCGCACCTGTGATATCGGCGCGGACAAGACTGTGGACTACATGAAGCTCGACCACGAGGAAAACCCCGCGCTGGGCTACCGCGCCATCCGCATCTGCCTGACCCGCAGGGATTTCTTCAAGACCCAGCTGCGGGCCCTGCTGCGCGCTTCTGCCTACGGCAACATGAGCATTATGTTCCCCATGATCACCAGTCTGCGGGAGCTGCAGGATGCCAAGGCCGTGCTGGAGGAGTGCAAGGCAGAGCTGACCGCCGAGGGCAAGAAGTTCAGCGACAAGATCGAGGTGGGCACCATGATCGAGACCCCCGCCGCAGTTCTGGTGGCGGACGATCTGGCCCAGGAGTGCGATTTCTTCTCCATCGGTACCAACGACCTGACCCAGTACACCTGCGCGCTGGACCGCCAGAACGCCAAGCTGGAGCCCTTCTTTGATCCCCATCACCCCGCTGTGCTGAAGGCTATCCGGATGACCATTGAGGCGGGCCACCGCCACGGCATCTGGGTGGGCATCTGCGGTGAGCTGGGTGCCGACACCGCCCTGACCGAGACCTTCCTGCGCATGGGCGTGGACGAGCTGTCCATGAACGCCAAGAGCATCCTGCCCGTGCGCAAGATCATCCGCGGCGTGGATCTGAGCAAGCCCTCTGCCAAGAATGTCTGAGTTTCCCTGACGGAACTGTAAAAGGGGCTGCTGCGGCGCTCTCTGCCAACCAAAGTGTTGGCAAAGGGGCGCGCGGCAGCTCTTTTTTGATTGCAACAAGAAGCAAATTCACAAAACTGCCGCCTGACAAGCCGCAGTTTCATGGGTGAACGCTTCACAACGGTAAAGCTGGGTGCTATACTATACCTAAGTCGTATTTTTTGAACGCACCTCTGGAGATGAAAGATAGATATGACGCAATTCCTGATCCGCCGGTTCATCCGGCATCCCAATGATCCCCAGGACCCCGCTACCCGCACGGCCTATGGCAACCTTGCCAGCGGTGTGGGCATGGCCTGCAACCTGCTGCTCTGCCTGGGCAAGCTGCTGGCAGGCACCCTGTTCGGCTCCATCGCCATCATGGCGGATGCTTTGAACAACCTCTCGGACGCTTCGTCCAACGTGGTCAGCCTCATCGGCTTCCGGCTGGCCGCCAAGGCCCCGGATGCCGAGCATCCCTACGGCCACGCCCGCTATGAATATCTGGCCGGTCTGGTGGTCAGCGTGACCATCCTGGGCATCGGCTTTTCCCTGCTCAAGGAGTCGGTGGTCAAGGTGTTCCACCCCACCCCCGTGGCGTTCAGCTGGCTGAGCGTGGGTGTGCTGGCCGCATCCATCCTCGTCAAGCTCTGGATGAGCGGCTTCAACCGCACCATCGGCCGCACCATCGGCTCCGAGACCCTGATGGCCACCGCCGCCGACAGCCGCAACGACGTGCTGACCACCGGCGCGGTGCTGGTCTCCACCGTGGTCTGCAGCCTGACGGGCTGGGCGCGGCTGGACGGCATCATGGGCGTGGCCGTGGCAGCCTTCATCCTCTGGTCGGGCTGGGGGCTGGTCATGGACACCCTGAGCCCCCTGCTGGGCGAGAGCCCCAGTCCGGAGCTGGTGGAGCACATTGAGCAGACGGTCATGGGCTACCCCGGCGTGCTGGGGATGCACGACCTCATGGTGCACGATTACGGCCCGGGGCATCAGTTCGCATCCCTCCACATCGAGTTCCCGGCAGAGACCGACCCGCTCAAAGCCCACGATGTCATCGACAACATCGAGAACGATTTTATAAAGCGGGACGGCCTGCAGGTGACCATCCACTATGACCCCATCGTCACCACCGATGCGGCGGTGGGCGTGCTGCGCACCCGCCTGATGGAAAAGGCCCGCCAGCTCGACCCCTGCCTTTCGATCCACGACCTGCGCATCGTGCCGGGTGATACCCATACGAATGTCCTGTTCGATCTGGAGTTCCCGGCGGGCTATACCGGGAACAAGGACGAGATGCTGGCCGCCATGTGCCAGTTCGTCCATGAGCAGGACCCGAAATACAGCTGTGTGGTGAAAGTAGAGCAGAGCTATGCGTCTGCTGGCCACGAAAAATAAATTTGTGTTTTAGAGGGGAAGGAACTTATGCTGAACGAGACTTACCGCGGGATGCTGGCCCATAAGAGCGTCATCCGCGAGACCTTTATGTACGGCAAGCAGCGCGCGGCCCAGATCGGTTACGAGAACGTGTTTGATTACTCGCTGGGCAACCCCAGCGTGCCCTGCCCGGAGCAGTTCACCGCCGCCATGCAGGAGCTGCTGACACAGGAGGACCCGGTGGCCCTGCATGGCTACTGCCCCAGCCAGGGCGACCCGGAGTTCCGCACCGCCGTGGCGGCCCACCTGAACAGGACCTTCGGCCTGCCCTATGCGCAGAAGGATATCTTTCCCACCACGGGCGCGGCGGGTGCCATTGCCCACGCTGTGCGCGCCGTGACCCGGCCCGGGGATGAGGTGCTGACCTTTGCCCCCTACTTCCCGGAGTACGGCCCCTATGTGGAGGGCACCGGTGCCCATCTCAGGGTGGTGCCGCCCCAGGCCCCGGCCTTCCAGCCCAATCTGGAGGCCTTTGAGCAGATGCTGACCGAGAAGGTCACCTGCGTCCTCATCAACACCCCCAATAACCCCACCGGTGTGGTCTACTCTGCCGACACCCTGACCCGGCTGGCGGAGATCCTGACCGAGAAGAGCAGGGCCTACGGCCACAACATCTTCCTTGTCAGCGACGAGCCCTACCGGGATATCGCCTTTGATGGCAGGGTTGTGCCCTACCCGGCGGAGTTCTACCCCCACACCCTGACCTGCTTCTCCTTCTCCAAGAGCCTGAGCCTGCCCGGTGAGCGCCTGGGCTACGTGGCCGTGCGCCCCGGCTGTGAGGGCGAGGAGGTGCTGGTGGATATGATGGCCCAGCTCTCCCGTTTTACCGGCCACAACTGCCCGCCCAGCATCATCCAGCGCGCCGTGAGCCGCTGCCTGGATGTGACCAGCGACCTGAGCGTCTATGAGACCAATATGAATCTGCTTTACAACAAGCTGAAAGCGCTGGGCTTTGAGGTCGAGCGGCCCGGCGGCACCTTCTATCTCTTCCCCAAGGCACTGGAGGAGGATGCCAACGCCTTCTGCCGCAGGGCCCGGGAATTTGACCTGCTGCTGGTGCCCAGCGATACCTTTGGCGTAACGGGCTATGTCCGCCTTGCCTACTGCATCGACACCGAAAAGGTAAAGCGCAGCCTGCCCGCGCTGGAAAAGCTGGCGGCCGCGTATCAATAAAGCCGAACCTCCCGGCAGAGCATCTGGCAGTGCCGCCGGGGGTCACAGTATTTTTTGAAACAGAGGAAAGGGAAACTGTTATGGAAAAGATCAAGATGACCACGCCGCTGGTGGAGATGGATGGCGACGAGATGACCCGTGTGCTCTGGAAGATCATCAAGGAGGAGCTCATCCTGCCCTTTGTGGATCTGAAGACCGAGTACTACGATCTGGGCCTGCCCAACCGGGATGCCACCCAGGATCAGGTGACCATGGATGCCGCCCTTGCCAACAAGAAGTATGGCGTGGCAGTCAAGTGCGCTACCATCACCCCCAACGCCCAGCGCGTGGAGGAATACCACCTGCACCAGATGTGGAAGAGCCCCAACGGCACCATCCGCGCCGTGCTGGACGGCACCGTGTTCCGCGCGCCGATCATGATCGACAGCATCAAGCCGGTGGTCAAGAACTGGACAAAGCCCATCACCATTGCCCGCCACGCCTACGGCGACGTGTACAAGTGCACCGAGTTCCGCATCCCCGGCCCCGGCAGGGCGGAGCTGATCTACACCGGCGACGACGGCTCCCGGCAGGCCGCCACGGTCTACAACTTCGAGTGTGCCGGTGTCCTGCAGGGTCAGTACAACAAGGACACCTCCATCTACAGCTTTGCCCGCAGCTGCTTCAACTACGCGCTGGAAAGCAAACAGGATCTCTGGTTCGGTGCCAAGGACACCATTTCCAAGAAGTATGACCACACCTTCAAGGATATCTTCCAGGAGGTGTACGATGCCGAGTACCGGGAAAAGTTCGAGGCCGCAGGCATTACCTATTTCTACAGCCTGATCGATGACATCGTGGCCCGTGTCATCCGCAGCGAGGGCGGCTTTGTCTGGGCCTGCAAGAACTACGACGGCGACGTGATGAGTGATATGGTCTCCACCGCCTTTGGCTCGCTGGCCATGATGACCAGCGTTCTGGTCAGCCCGGACGGCAACTATGAGTACGAGGCCGCCCACGGCACCGTGACCCGCCACTACTACAAGTACCTCAAGGGCGAGGCCACCTCCACCAACCCCATGGCCACCATCTTTGCCTGGAGCGGTGCCCTGAAAAAGCGCGGCGAGCTGGACAGCCTGCCCGCGCTGGTCCGGTTTGGCGAGGCGCTGGAGGCCGCCAGCCTGCAGACCCTCAATGACGGCATTATGACCAAAGACCTCTGCGGCCTGGCGGAGGGCATTACCCCCACCCAGGTGAACAGCGAGGAATTCATCCAGGCCATCCGCACCCGGCTGGAAGCAAAACTGGCATAAGCGCTGCATCACGGCCCCTGCCCCGGAACCCCGGCGGCGGGGGCTTTTTGCGCCTATACAAGGCGGTTGGCCTGTGCTACAATGGGAGCAGAAAAGGCGGTGACAGTATGCAGCATCATCCTCTGCCCGAATATCCCCGCCCGGCTCTGCGGCGGGACAGCTACGAGAACCTGAACGGCCTGTGGCAGTACGCCATCACCAGCTCTGCGGGGCTGCCCGCAAAGTGGGACGGCGACATTCTGGTGCCCTACTCCCCGGAGACGAAAGCCTCCGGCGTGGGGCGCACCCTGCAGCCCGGGGCGTGGCTCCACTACCACCGGAGCTTTGTGCCCCCGGCGGGCACCGGCGGGCGGGTGCTGCTCCACTTCGGGGCCGTGGACTATGCCTGCGCCGTGCAGGTCAACGGCCATCTGGTGGGGGGCCACCGGGGCGGCTACTGGCCCTTTGCGCTGGATATCACCGATGCGCTGAATCCTGCCGGCCATGACCGGCTCTGGGTGGCGGTGCAGGACCCCACCGGCACCGGCGTGCAGGCCCGGGGTAAGCAGACCCTCCGGCCCGGCGGGATGTTCTACCCGGCCCAGAGCGGCATCTGGCAGACTGTCTGGCTGGAGCGTGTGCCGGAAAACTACATCACGGAGCTGACCGTCACCCCGGACTATGATGCCCGCACCGTGACCGTGAAAGCCCATACTTCTCTGCCCGGCGGGGCGGCGAACCTGTGGGCCGTGGTGCGGGCCGGGGGCGTGACCATTGCCGAGGACTGGGGCAGCGACGAGGCCGACCGGGACGGTGCGGTGACCCTGCACATCCCGGAGGAGCATTTCTTCCCGTGGAGCCCGGACAGCCCGTTTTTGTACGACCTGACCGTGGGCACCACACAGGGAGAGGAGGAGCAGCGCGACACCGTGCACAGCTACTTTGCCCTGCGCAAGTGGAGCTGTGCGCCGGATGTCCACGGGATCATGCGCTTCTGCCTGAATGGCAAGCCCATCCTGCTCAACGGCCTGCTGGATCAGGGCTACTGGCCCGAGGGTCTGTACACCCCGCCCAGTGATGGGGCTGTGGTGCGGGAACTGCAGACCATAAAAGA
>ERZ506742.267-NODE-267-length-24205-cov-7.96029_pt1 | contig 24205 bp, 27 predicted proteins | sample MGYA00512570_ERZ506742 | MGnify/ENA metagenome assembly ERZ506742 | reverse complement strand
GGGAGAAATAAGTTTTGACATTTTGGATTGTAATGAATTAGATGATATTGCAACTTCTAACAGGCAAGGGTTTATTGAAGATGATGAAAGAGTACAATTGTTAATTGAACTTTTAAAGCCAATAATAAATAATTTGATTAGAATTCGTATAAAATTAGGTAATCAAGTGACAGAAGAAGAAGAATTTTATCGAAAAAAAGCGGAAGCAAAAGCAGAAGAAGAAAGAATTAAGAAAGAAAAAGCAGAAGCAAAGGCTAAAAAGGCAGAAGCGGAGAAAAGAGAAGAAGAAAAGAAACGTAAAAAAGCAGAAGAAGAAAAAAATGAAGCAGAGAAGAAGTTTAAAGAAGCAGAAAAACAAGCAGAAGATTTAGATTTTGACTTGAAAAGTGAAAAGAAAAGGAATTTATTCTTAATGGATTCGCTTGATGATAACAAAATTGATTTTGTCGAAAAATTACATATGCTTAAAATTAATATATATACTATGAATAACACAATAAAAAACCAAGTGAAAAAATTTAAGAAAGGAAGTCTTAAAGAATCAGATATTTGGAATGGATTTAAGACAATGTCTTATTTAATTGCACGAATGAAAGCTTTACTTGAGTACAGTGCTTTAGCAAAATTTGATATAGCTAATGAAGCAATGTATGGTGATTTATTTGAATTCATAAAAGAATATTGTGAAGAAATATTAAATAAAAATGAAGAAATTATTTTACATATAAAAATTTTAGGTAATAGTGTGTATGATACAAATTTTGTTCCACAAGATATATCTATAATTTTAGACAATGTAGTAAGCAATTCTGTTAAACATAAAGCTAGTAATTTATTTGTTAATATGGATTTAATAGAAAATGAGGCAATAATAGATTTTACAGATGATGGAAAAGGACTAGATAAGCAAATTGTAGATAAAAAAGAGTTATTTGAATTTGGTAAAAGTTATACTAAAACAGGTACAGGAGTAGGATTATATCATATAAAAAATATTGTAGAACAGAATTTGAAAGGTAAAGTAGAAATAATGGACTGTGTAAATGGATTCAGATTACAAGTGAGGCTATAGACGATGAGATATGATATGAGAGTATTATGGGTAGAGGATACAACAGTATCTTACGATGAAATGAAAGCACTCTTAGAGTCGCATGTAGAAGAAATGGGTATAACAATAAAGTTTAATCATATTAAAGATGCTACTACATTTAAAGAAAAACTGAGAGAGGAAAAAGAAGGTTTTAAAGTATATGATATGTGTTTCATGGACTATTCACTTTCGAATAACATATTTGGTAGTGATATAATCAAAGAATTAAGGGAAAATGGCATGGATATTGATATACTTTTTTATTCATCTAGGTATGAGGCAGATATAAGAAAGGCTATAAAAGAAGATTTAAATTCATTTGAAGGGGTGTATGTTAGCGATAGAGAACATTTTGAAGATCGATCACTAAGTTTATTAGAAAAAAATGCTAGAAGATTATTGTCTCTGTCGAATATTAGAGGCGTATTAATGGATAGAACTTCAGAAAATGATTATACAGTTAAGTCATATATTATAAAGAAGTATGATCGATTATCGCCAGAAAACAAAAAAATAATAACCAATTTATTGTACGATCGTGTCAAAGAGAGAGGAAAAGAAGTAATAAAAATTATTACGAAAACATTAGATAGAGTAGAAAAAGAAGAATTTGCTGATGTTAGAAAAGAAATCAATAATTTACCTAGTTATATATTTCCAATAAAGTTAAAGTATGATATTTTTGCTAAAATTTTAGAAGTTAATGATGATCAAAGTTTTATTGAGAAACCTTTGAATGGATATTTTTCTGAAATTGTAAAAGTAAGGAATAATCTAGCTCATAAAAAATTAGAAGTATGCCCCCATCAAAAAAATATACTATATTACGATGATATTGAACAATTTGAACAAAGAAGATGTCCACCAAGTTGTGAACAACATATAGATGATCATAAAATTTCATTAGATCAATGGGAAAAAATTAGAAAAGATATAATTAAGTATGATAAATGTTTTAACGAAGTTCAAAAGCATTTTTAATAAAAGTGTTATTAATGGATAATGTATTTAAAATAGGCGGATTTATGACTGATATATTTAATAAAAATAAAAGATCGGATATAATGAGAAAAGTTCATTCTAATGGTAATAAGACAACTGAATTAAGATTAATTGAAATATTTAAACAATATAATATTTCTGGTTGGAGAAGATTTTATAAAGTGAAAGGACATCCTGATTTTGTTTTTTTAGAAAAAAAGATTGCTATTTTCCTTGATGGATGTTTCTGGCATGGCCATAATTGCAGAAATCTTACTCCTCAAAATAACAAGGAATATTGGGAAAAAAAGAAAAATAGAAATATATATCATGATAAAGAAATAACAAATTTATTTGAAAAGCGTGGTTGGACTGTTCTAAGAATATGGGAATGCGAACTTAAAAATAGAAATATAGATATTACAATGAAAAAAATTTTGGAAAAATTAAATTCTAATAGATTTTGATTATTAGAAGGTAGGAGACATGAATATTTTAGATAATTTTTCTTTATGGATGCAGAAAAATACTTCGTTAAAAGATACATCTATATATAAATATCAACGAGCGATTAATACAATATCTAATGAAATGCTGGATGCTAACGTCATATCCAAAAGTTTATTTGATATGAGTTTAGTAGAATTGGATATCGCAGTCATTAATATTCTGCATAATCCATCTTTCATAAAGAAAAATACAACAGGAAATAATATGTATAGTAATTCTCTAAAACAGTATCGTTATTATGTTTTGTCATGTTCTGATGTGGAAGATACAGAGCTGAAGATTGTAGAACAAATTGAGGCTAGTAAGATTGGCCATACAGAGAAAGAAACAATAATTAAGGCACGCATAGGTCAAGGACAGTATCGTAAAGATATTTTAGAAAAATATCAAAATTGCTGTTTAGTGACAGGCATTGATAATGTTAAGCTGCTTGTGGCAAGTCATATTAAACCTTGGGCAATTTGTAGTAACGTCGAAAGAATTGATGTAAACAATGGGTTGTTATTAAGTGCTAATATGGACAGGCTTTTTGATTGTGGGCTAATCACTTTTAATAACATTGGTAAAATGTTTATATCTTCTTTTGTTGGTAAAGAAAATGAGAAACGATTACGAATATCTCAAGATATTATAGTTGATCTAAAACACACTGATAAGTTGTTGGAATATCTTGAATACCATCAAGACATTTTGTTTGTAAAATAATAAAAATATATAATCTGATATATTTTTATTTGCTGAAATTTATAGTGCAAAATTCAGCAAAGATTTGAGGGATTGTGAGTTTATGGATTTTCTCCAAACTATTTTAACAATAATTATTTCTTTAATATCTGGTTTTGCTGGTACAATCTATTTGGAAAATAAAAGAAAAATAGTTAGAAAGCAAAAGCTTTCTAACTATTTGATATTGCTTTATTCGGAAATTAGTGACCATAATTTTTGGATAAGAAAGCTTTACTCCAATGCTGGTACGTTTAAAATATGTTCTAAACTTTTGCTTGAATCCTCAATTAAAGAGTGGAGTAATAGCAAATATTTTTTAGCGGAAAATCTAAATTCTAATGATCTTCAGGTGATTCTTAATCATTATAGGAATATAGACGGATTTAAAAGAGCATTTGCGAATGAAACCTGACTTTTTTCTTACTAAACCAGAGATGGAGATTTTTGTGGCAGATACTCAAGCGGCGCTTGAAATTATTGGTAAAGATCCTTCTGTGAAACAGTTTGTACAGTCTATAACAGAAAAAGAGGCAAAAAAAGAATGAATAATATATTAAAATTATAATTACAGAACAAAAAGCCGCTGAATATTCAGCGGCTTCCTTACTTTCAACATTTGGTGGAGACGAAGAGGATCGAACTCTCGACCTTACGGATGCGAACCGTACGCTCTCCCAGCTGAGCTACGTCCCCATTACATAAAATATCTTACTCCTGCCGGCGCAAAATTACAAGTATATTTTTAGCTTTGGTGCTTGCCGCTATGTATACACGCGCGCTTATTGACAACTTTTGCCGCTGGTGCTACACTTTAAAGTAATTTCATAAGTATTTGATCGATGATGAGGATTAGTAGCTTTGCCAAGCGGACCTCAGCGAGCCGGTGACAGTGCAAGTCCGGCGTTTGGCGGCAGGGTGAATGGACCTTTAAGATACGGCTTGAGCCCGCAAGGGGGTAGACGCCGTCGGGATGCTTCGCCCGTTACCAGGGAAGGGGATATCGGCCATGGCCCGTATCTTAGCGAGCGGACTGATTATTCAGTCAAGCAGGGTGGTACCGCGAAAGTTGTGTCTTTCGTCCCTACATGGGGATGAAGGGCTTTTTTTATTGCCCGATTTGAAGGAGGCTTATATTATGGATAAAGAAAAAAATACCAGGCTGCCGTTGGTGGACCTGATCGAAGTTAAACCAATGCAGGACGGCTACCGCTGGGTAGCGATCACGGCGATGCTGTTCGCTATCGGCATCATTCTGCATACGGTCAGCCCTAATGTGGGCGGCGTGACGCCGAACTGGACGATCGCCATGTATTCTATCGTTATCAATCTGACGAATCCGACGCTGTCGCAGGCTGTGGGCATCGGTTTTATTGCGGGCATCACGCTGGTGCCGTCGTCGAAGTCGGCTTTTCCGCTGGGTAATATCGCCAGCGAGCTTTCGGGTGCGATCACCTGCTGCATCCTGGTCAAGGCGATGCTGCACTGCGGTTTGGGCAAGTGGAAGCTGCGCCCCCTGGTGACGGGATTTTTGGCAACTATGGCCAGCGGCGGTGTGTTTACTTTCATTTTGAAGATCGTTCTGGGCTTGCCGCTGCATGTCTGGCTGTATGCCATGCTGCCGGTGGTGGCGATCGTGGGCGCGCTGAACGGCATGATCACCTTTTTGCTGTTTGGGCCGGTGCGAAAGCTGTTTTTTGTACAGGAGGACGATGACTGATGGAGAGCGTTATCAAGCTGGAAAATTTTTATTTTGCTTATAATAAATCGGGCCTTGTGCTGCAGGATATCGATCTGGAGATCAAAAAGGGTTCGTTCACTGTGGTGGCCGGTCCCAGCGGCGCGGGCAAAACTACTTTGTGCAAGGCGATGACGGGCATCGTGCCTTTTTATATGGGCGGACGTTACAGCGGTGATGTGCAGGTGCTGGGCGAATCGACTAAAGGCCGCCGGGTGTCGGATATCGCGATGCGCGTGGGGCTGATGCTGGAGGATTACGAAAGCCAGCTGGTTTCGCTGACCGCGGGCGAGGAAGTTGCTTTCAGTTTGCTGAATCACGGTTTTGCGCCGGAGGAGGTGGCGGAGCGTACCCGTAAGGCTTTGGAGGACGTGGGTCTGCCGGGGCGCGAGAGTTATCAGCTGGACGAGCTGTCGGGCGGGCAGCGCCAGCGTTTGCTGCTGGCGGCTACTTTGGCGGTGCATCCAGAGATCATTGTGCTGGATGAGCCGGTATCGGCGATGGACCCGGACGGGGCCCATTCGCTGTATGAGCTGTTATATGCGATCCATCAGCGTTACGGCACGACGATCATCGTAGTTGAGCATCGAGTGGACTATCTGCTGCCTTATGTGACGGACATGGTAGTGCTGAAGGAGGGGCAGCTGGTAACGGCTGATACCTTTGCTGCTGCGGCGCGGACGATGTATGAGGACGAGGAGCTGCGTCCGCTGGTGCCTGCGCTATGGCAGGTGAAGCTGGGCGTCGAGCGCCGTTTCGGTATTACTTTGGGCGAGTGGCGGACTGAGGCAGAGGCGGCTGCGGAGTTACAGATGCTTGGTTTTGAAGGGGGGAACGCCTGATGCTGGAGGCTAAAGAGGTCAATTTTGCTTACCGCAGGGGTCTGCCGGTACTGAACGATATCGCCTGCACGATCGGTGACGGCGAGTTTGTGGCGCTTTTGGGCCATAACGGCAGCGGCAAGACGACGCTGAGCCGTTTGTTCATGGCGCTTCTGCATCCCCGCAGCGGGCAGGTGCTGGTAGACGGCGAGGATATCGTCAATTATGAGCCGGCCGACCTGGCTGATAAGATCGGTTATGTATTCCAGAACCCGGATCTGCAGATTTTGGAAGATACGGTTTTTGATGAAGTGGCGTATGGGCCGAGGGCTAAAAAGCTGACGGCAGAGACGATCAAAAAGCAGGTGGAGGCAGCTTTGGCGGCTACAGGGCTGGCCGAGCTGGCGGGCGCGTATCCGCGTCTGCTGTCCTTTGGGCAGAAGCGGCGTTTGGGTGTGGCGTCGGCGCTGGCGCTCAATCCGCGTACTTTGATCTTAGACGAGATCACCAACGGTCAGGATGCGATCGAGAAAGAGCGGATGATGCAGTATTTGCAGACGCTGAACGAAGAAAAGGGGATCACGATCGTGTTGATCTCGCATGATATGGACGTGGTGCGCCGTTATGCGAAGCGAGCCATTGTCCTGAAGGACGGCGACCTGGTGTATGACGGTACGCCGACGGAGCTGTTCGGCGGTGCGTATGCTGTGGAAGAATGGGGCCTGCGCCGGCCGACGGCGGCTGCTTTGGCGGGCAGTCTGGGTTTTACGGCGGCGACACCCGAGGAGTTCTGCCGCCTGTTGGTGCGGAAAGGAGCTGAGGACTGATGCGGATCAGTGCGTTTACTCAAATCATTGTCACTGTTGCTGTGACGGCGTGGGTCTTTATCCTGCCGGTCAAGGCGGTGGCGACGATCCTGGTTTTTGAGCTGGCTTTACTGCTGTCGATCAAGCGCGACCGCATGACTATGGCGGCAATCGGAGGTTTGGCGGTGTTCACCGGGCTGATGATCCTGTTCCAGCTGCTGTTCGGTTCGCCGCTGGAGGTGGCGCTGACGGGCGGCCTGCGGATGCTGGTCATGACGATGGCGTTTTTGTGTATGCTGGCGGCGACGCGTATCCAGGATATTGCCCAGACGCTGGTGGACCGTTTCCACCTGCCCTGTGAATATGCTTTTATGCTGACGACGGCGCTGCGTTTCGTGCCTAATTTCCTGGCTGACAGCGAGATCACGCTGGATGCTCAGTCCTGCCGCGGTTATTCCAACCGGGGCAACTGCGTGAAACGCCTGCTTTCGTATGTCGTGGTCATCAGACCGCTGGTCATGCGGGCGGTGGCCAAGTCCGAAACGCTGGCGCTGAGTATGGAGCTGAAGGGTTTCGGCAGCAATACTTATAAAAATATGCCGCGCGAGCCGCTGGGAGCCGCCGATTTTATCGTGCTGGGGTTGGTCGTGGTTCTGAGCACCTATCCGTTCTGGAAATGATGCCCGGCTGAAAATTTAAAATCATCCTGCAAGCAGCTGCTGCCTTAGAAAGGGAGCGGCTGCTTTTTTTGAGTAATATAATAATTTTATTGCCTAAAAGAATATAAATTACAGTTGATAAAAATAATAAATATGATAGAATAAAATCAGCAAAGTATATAATAATATCGAACTATTTTAAATGTATGGATAGAAGGTGGCTGCAATGGTACAATCGGGTGATACTCTCGTTTTATCTTTAGCTGAATTACTGGGCGGCAAGCAGGTGGATACCGGAGTCATCGACAGGGCTCTGGCGGAGCTCTGTTCTGCTTTTGATTTTGACGGCGGGCTGATCTATGAATTGGACCAGTACAACCATCTGCATCTGAAAGAACGCTGTCTGCGTAAGGAACTGCCTTTGCGGGGCAGCTTTCCGATCGACGCGGTCGACGCTGCTTACCGCAGCTATCTGGCTCAGGAAACCTTTGTCTGGCTGGAGGGTGGACAAAAGAACAGTGCGGCTGAGAATGCTTTGCTGGAGCTGTTTGCGGCGCAGTCGCTGGTAGTGGCTTCAGTAGTCGATGAAACGCTGCAGATCTACGGGCTGCTGGTATTTGTACAGCAGTCGGCCCGGCCGGTGCCGCCGGCAGGCACGCAGCAGCTGCTGAAGACAGTGCTGTCGATGTTTGGCCGGTATATCGGGGTGCGGGTCTATCAGAACAAGCTGACTTTTGCCAAAAATTCGCTGGAAAGCATTTTGGATAATACGGGTATAGATATTTATGTCAACGATTTCCATACCCATGATATTTTATATGCCAACCGTTCTATGGCGGCCCCGTACGGCGGTATTTCGCAGTTTTTGGGACGCAAGTGCTGGGAGGTGCTGTTCCCGGGTCAAAACGGGCCTTGTGCTTTCTGCCCGCAGCAAAAGCTGATCGATGAGAACGGTGAACCGACGAAGATCTATTCCTGGGATTATCAGCGGCCTTTCGACGGTTCCTGGTTCAGGGTGTTCAGTGCGGCGTTCCGCTGGGTGGACGGCAGACTGGCCCATGTGGTGAGCAGTGCCGATATCACTGACAATAAGCGCAACGAAGCTCTGGTCGAGTATCTGGCCAATTATGATTCGCTGACGAACCTGCCGAACCGCCGGATGCTGGTGAAGGAATGCGAGCGCCGGATCGACAAAACGCAGGAGGGCGGCGAAGGTTATCTGCTGTTTTTTGACATCGACGGTTTTAAAAAGATCAACGATACCTTTGGTCACGAAGCGGGGGACGAGTTCTTAGTGCAGCTGGGACAGTTCTTTTCCGGTATCCCGCTGCTGCATGACGCTATTTACCGCAACGGCGGCGATGAGTTCATCGCGATCATCGACGGCGATAAAACGGAAGCTAATATCCGGAATCTGGCCAGCTTTATCCATCGGCGGTTTGCCCAGCCCTGGCGGCTGAAAAGGGGCGAGGTGTTCTGCAATGTCAGTATCGGCGTGGCGCGTTATCCCGAGGACGGGAGGACGGCGGAGGAGCTGCTGCTCAAAGCTGATCAGGCCATGTACAAGGTGAAAAAAGCCGGCGGTAAGGGTGTCCTGTTTGGGTACGAGCTGTAAATCTTAATAATAAAAGCCTTTATGACTTTGTCATAAAGGCTTTTTTATGCGCAGATTCTGATGATCAGGGGCGGTCAGTCTTGGCTGCCGCCAGGTAAAAGTCCAAAAACAGCTGTGCGGTGGCGCTTAACCGGTCTTTTTTGGACCAGAACAGCGTCTGTTCAAAATACAGTTCATCATCAGCCAGCAGCAGCTGCTGCAACCCTTGGGGGAAGTCGTCCCTGCCGCCGGCGGAAACGATGGCGATGCCGCTGCCGTCCTGCACGAAAGCGAGTGCGGCAGTATTGGTGGTGGCGATAAAGCGGATCTTGGGCATGAAGCCGTGCTTGAGGCAGGCTTTGCGCAGCAGGCTGTAGCAGCCGAAGTTACAGCAGACAGGGATATTCTGTAATTGTTTCGGCGTCAGCGGCTGCTGTGGATCAAGGCCGCAGTTTGCCTGCGGACTGTAAACGGCATAAAAATATTCTTTCTGCGTTTTGTGGGCGGCAAACAGCTGCGGTGACGGCAGCGGCGCATTGGCAAAGGCAAAATCACTGCTGTTTTCCGCAATATGTCTGGTCTGGGCGCTGACGGCTTCTTCCCGGAACTGGAAGCAGATTTCGGGATAGGCGGCCGCAAAGGGACGCAGATAGGTGTTGATGAAAAAGGTGCTTTTGGCAGGCGAAACGCTGAAGCGCAGTGTGCCGGAAGCTTTTTTATTGAAGCTCTGCATATCTAAAAGGATGGTTTCTTCGGTGCGGCAGATCTGGCGGGCCTTGCCCAGGAAGGCTTCCCCGGCTTCGGTCAGGGTCAGCTGGCGCTTGCCGCGCGCAGTCTGGATCAGCTTGGCGCCGTAATAGTGCTCCAGTGTTTTGATCTGGGCGCTGAGGGCCGGCTGGGCCAGGGCCAGTTTTTTGGAAGCTGTGGTCAGGTTCCCTGTTTCGGCGACGGTGATAAAATTACGGTAAAATTCAAAATCCATAGCTCACCTCTAAAAAATATAAGAAATTCTTATTATAATAACAAAGAAATAGTATTTTACTTTTTTATACCACCATTCTACAATAAAAATAGTTTGAGAGCAAGAAGGGGATGGGGTTATGTACGGAAGTAAACGCAAGCGCCGCCTGCACAGCGTAGCGGTATTGCTGGGACCGCTAAGCTTCGGCTTGACGATACTGCTGCTGGAATGGTTCTTTGGCTTCAAAGCGGCTGCGGCGCTGGGGACGACGGTCTGGATGGCGCTGTGGTGGATATTGCGGCCGGTCAATATTTCGGTGACGGCGTTCGTGCCGATCGGTGTCAACGCATTGTTTGACCTGATCCCGATGCAGCACGTTATCAGTCAGTATTTTTCTGAGATCATCGTGCTGCTGTTCGGCGCTGATCTGGTCTGCCTGACCTGGGCGACGACGGGACTCGACAAGCGGCTGGCGATCAAGACCCTGTGCTGTATCGGCACGTCACTGCGGCAGCAGATAGCAGTCTGGCTGCTGGTAGCGACGGTACTGTCCATCTTTCTGCCGAATGTGGTCGTCTGTACGATCCTGGTACCGGTAGCGGTATCCATGCTGCAGTTTATTGGCGAGGAAAACATCAAAAACAGTAAGCTGGCAGTGCCGATCCTGCTGGCGATCGTCTGGGGCGCGGGCATCGGCGGCTTCGGCTCGCCTTTGGGCGGGGCGGCGAACCTGGTGGCGATCAGCTATCTGGAGAAGCTGACAGGACAGGAATTTATGTATATCGACTGGGTGATGCGTTTTCTGCCGCTTTTGGTACTGGTCCTGCTGCTGAATCTGTTTTTCCTGTTCCATTTGCCGGTGCCGGTAAAGCGCTTGGCTGGTACCAGCGAATATTTTAAGGAAATGTACGCGCAGCTGGGCACGATCCGGCTGGGCGAAAAAATCAGCCTGGTGCTGTTTGCTGCGGCGACGCTGCTGGCTTTTATCCGGCCGCTGTACGCCGGGTGGCTGCCGGCGCTGAAGCCTGCGTATGTCTTTCTGATCATGGGGCTGCTGGCCTTCACCTTCGAGGATGAGGACGGCAAGGCCCTGCTGACCTGGGAATTTGCGGAAAAGGGCGTTATGTGGGGCATGCTGTTTTTATTTGCCGGCGGCCTGGCTTTGGGCAGTCTGGTGACGGAAACCGGCGCGGCCCTGAAAATGGCTGAGGCGATCACGCTGCTGCCGCTGACTGGCGGTCTGGAAACGGTGTTTGCTTTTACGCTGTTTTCGACGGTGCTGACCGAGATTTCCAGCAATACGGCGGCCGCCGCCATTGCTGTGCCTGTAGTGCAGAGTATTGCGCAGGCGCTGGGGCTGAACCCGATCCCGTATTTGTTCGTGGCGATCGTCGCCTTCAACAGCGCCTATGTGCTGCCGGTATCGATCAGGGCTATCCCGGTCAGCTATGGGCTGGACCCGGCCGAGCTGTTTAAAAACGGGCTGCTGCTGTCGCTGTGCAGTGTACTGCTGATCACAGTCGTCGGTTATTTGTTCATCAGGTACTGGCCGTTGTTCTCGACGGTCTGAAAAGGGTCTGTCGCTCCCACTGCTGCATGGCGGTGGGATTTTTTTGTGCGGGCGCTGGCGGCACAAGGTTTGGGAAAGTATGAGCCGGAAAAAGAGTTCACCAAAAACAAGTATTTATTTAATATTACAATTTAAAGATTGCCAGTAAAAATCTTTTAGAATATAATAAAAATAGTAACTTAATATAATGATTGTATTTATTATAGATAATAACGGAAAATAGAAGGCAGCTGGCAATGAAAAATAATATCTTATTAAAAACTAATTTACTCGTCAGTGTGATTTTGCTGGTTGGTTTCGCCCTGATCGCGACTTTGAGCTACCGCGCTAATTATAATGCTTCACTGGTGAAGATCAAACAGGTCTCCTCGCTGGCCTCGGAAGGTATTTATTACCGTTTGTCGACGATGCTGACCAAGCCGGTGAATATCTCGCAGACGATGGCGCATGACAGCCTGCTGATCAAGCTGCTGGAGGAAGAGGGCAGCCGTTATCAGGAGGCCGGTTACCAGGAAACGATCAGGAAGTATCTGGATACCTATAAAAATAAATATGCCTATGATTCGGTGTTCCTGGTTTCGGCGTCCACCAATAATTATTATAATTTCAACGGTCTGGACCGCAATCTTGTCCGGGGCGAGGATGAAAACGTCTGGTATTATAATTTTCTGCAAAGCGGCGAAGAATACAGTCTTAATATCGATAATGATGAAGTTGCTGGTGCGGCCGATAAGATCACTCTGTTTGTAAACTGCAGGATCAGGGATGCGTCCGGCCGGGTGATCGGTGTAGTGGGTGTCGGCGTGAATGTCGATTATATCAAAGGCCTGCTGCAGGAATATGAAAAGGAATACGACGTTGCGACATATCTGATCAATGAAAAAGGCGAGATCGAAGTTTCCAGCCTTTATAACGGTCATCAGACGGCGGACTGGTTCAAGGTCAATGACAGCGAAGATATCCGCAGCGAGATCCTGGAATGGAAAAACGGCAGGACCAACTGGGATATCTGGATGCCGGGCGACGTGCAGAATAACGAAAAAAGCTATCTGGTCGTCCGCTATATCCCCGATCTGTCGTGGTATCTGCTGGTAAAGCAGGATACCGGCGCCTTACTGGCCGAGCTGAATGAAAAGATGCTGGAAACGGTAGTTTTGATTTCGGTGGTGATCCTGCTGATCATTCTGACTATCACTTCGGTGATCAGAAAGTTCAACGTGCGGATGACGAAGCTGCTGGAAGAACGGCAGGAGCTGTTCAAGGAAGCGACCGAGCAGATCTACGATAATATTTATGAATTGAACATCACTAAAAACAGGGCGGCCAGCAAAAAGACCGAGCTGTATTTTGAGGCGATGGGCGCTAAAGACCTGCCCTATGAGGAATTTCTGCAGGCTGTGGCCGACAGGCAGCTGCTGGAAGAATACCGGGCCGGCTATGTGGCGACGTTCAGTATCGAAAATGTGATGCGGCACTTTAAGGCTGGCAATAATTATCTGCAGTATGAATTTATGATCACAGAAAACGGCAGCGATTATTTCTGGATGCGGATCGACGCTTATATTTTTTATTCGGAAGCTGATAAGTCAGTGCATATGTTTACTTACCGTAAAAATATCGACGAGGAGAAACGCAAGGAGCTGGAAACACAAAGAAAGGCTTCCACAGATGAGATGACCGGCGTTTATACGAAAAAGGCGACGGAAAGGATCATCGACGGGGTTTTGTGCGGCAAGCTGCAGGGCAGCTACAGCTTTTTTATCATCGATATTGATAATTTTAAGCAGGCCAATGATCTGCACGGCCATATTTTCGGCGATTATTGTATCCGGGAGTTCGTGGAACGGCTGAAAAAATTCTGCCGTGAGGACGATATCATCGGCCGTATCGGCGGTGACGAGTTCGTGGTTTTCGGGACGATATCGGATGAGGAAGGCGCCCGCCGCAAAGCGGCCCGCCTGTGCCAGAAGCTTGACACTATCTGTGAGGACAGCGGCAGCTGCTGGAAAATGTCTGTCAGCGTAGGGATAGCTTTAGCGCCGCAGCATGGCAGAAGCTTTGCCAAGCTGTATGCAAAAGCAGATAAGGCTTTGTATCAGACAAAGGACAAAGGCAAGAACGGCTATACGATCTATGAGGAAAAGGAATAAAGCGGAATATAGATAAAAAGCCTGCGTTTCATTAGAAACGCAGGCTTTTTGATGTGAGGAAAGAATTTTTACGTAAGTTTTTGATATTTACCAGGGGCAGTTGGAATTAGGGCATTCAGTGCGGCCGTCGCCATAATAGCCGCCTCTGTGCTCGCCGCGGTATTCACCTTTATGGTGGCGGTATTTGCGGTGGCCTTCATAGTAATGGCCGCCTGCATGGTAATAGCTGCGGAAATGCTCGCGGGCAGCGTCTTTTTCGGCATCACTCATGCTGTCCCATTTGGCGCGTGCTTCTTCACGGGCTTTCTGGCGTTCTTCAGGAGTCATTTTACGCCATTCTTCACGCTGTTTTTCACGTTGTTCAAAGCGTTCTTTTTCTTCGGGCGTCATATTTTTCATGCGTTCTTCACGCCATTTGGAATATTTTTCTTCGTGTGCCTTCTGACGTTCTTCCGGGGTCATTTTTTCCCATTCAGCGCGTCTGGCTTCACGTTCCTTGACCTGCTCGTCAGTCAGCTGCGGGCCGGGGTGCATGGGGCCGCCCCAGTGACGGCCGCGTTCCATATGGTAGGGACGGCCGGGATAATTGTCGCCTTCGTCGTGGTGCAGGATCGTGCCGACACGCTCGCGCATGCTGGGTTTGGTATCGGCCTGCTCGGCCGCAAAAGCAGCGGAAGCACACAGGGCGGTGAGGACACCGGCGATAACAAGGGATTTTTTCCAGGAAGTTTTTATCATAACAACATCTCCTTTAAGATTGTGATTTGAGGTTCGTTTGACCTTGTATGCTTATTGTAGAGTAAACTTATGTCAAAATTATGACGATTTACAGACTTTTTTCTGACATTTTTATTTTAGCATGTTTGGCAGGAAGAAAGCAATTTAGCTCTTTTCAAGGAATGCTTAAAGATTTTTCCATGCATTTTTCCAGAAGCAGCTGCGCCTGGCAGCAGGCTTTACGGGTCAATGGAAAATATTTTTGAATTATGTAAATAAAGTAATTGATAATTAAAATCAATTTAGACTTGTTTTTATAAAGAGAGTAGTGTATAATCAAATTAAAGGTTAGCCAGAGCTAACTAAAACGAAAATAAACTGCGATGAGCCAAAGCTTTTGGCCAAAGGAGGATCTATATGTATAAACAATATCAGCTGCCTTATGATTATGAGGCATTAGAACCGCATATCGATGCATTGACGATGGAAACACATTATTCCAAGCATCATGCGGCGTATACTAAAAACCTGAATGACGCAGCCGAAAAAGCCGGCGTGGCAGGACGGGACATCACCGAGCTGCTGGCAAACCTGGACAGTATCGCTGACAGCGGTCTGCGTAAAGCTATCAGAAACAACGGCGGCGGTTATTATAACCACAACCTGTATTTTTCGACTATCAGCCCTGACGGCGGCGGTGAACCGGAAGGCGCGCTGGCGCAGGCACTGACCAGAGAATTCGGCGGCTTTGCCGCTTTTAAGGAACAGCTCAGCGCGCTGGCGTTAGGGCAGTTCGGTTCAGGCTGGGCCTGGCTGTCTGCGGCTGCCGGCGGCAAACTGCTGCTGTCTGCCAGCCCGAACCAGGACAACCCGATCATCGAAGGCAGCAGTTTCATGCCGATCCTGGGCATCGATGTCTGGGAACACGCTTACTACCTGAAATATAAAAATCTGCGCGCCGATTATGTGCAGGCTTTCTATAATGTTATCGACTGGAAAGCGGTAGCGGCTAATTACGAGCAGGTCCAAAACGGCTGATTATCCGGCCGATACTGAAAATAACAGAATTTATAAATCTTGAGGAGGAATCTATCATGTCTAAAAAATTATATGAAAAAATGAATCTTTATCTTGCCAATCAGGAAGTCGCTTATATCAAGCTCCATAATCTGCACTGGTATGTGAAGGGGCGCAGCTTCTTCACTCTGCATGCAAAGCTGGAGGAGCTGTATGACCGGACTGCCGAGATCATCGACGCGGTAGCTGAACGGCTGCTGGCAGTTGGTCAGGCGCCGGTCGCCAATATGAAAGAGGCTTTGGCGCTGGCGACGATCAAGGAACTGGCAGATAAGCCGATTTCTTCGGAAGAAACTGTGCAGGGGCTGATCGCCGATGTGGAATACTGGATCAGGGATACTAAAGAGATCGTGGAGCTGGCAGATGCTGCCGGCGACGGTGTGACTGCGGACCAGTTCAATGATTATTTAGGGGAATATCAAAAACTGCTGTGGATGCTCAAATCCTACATTGTCTGAAACTGAACGGATAAACTGCAACCCTCGCTGCCATAAGGCGGCGAGGGTTTTTCTATGCCCGCAGATAAATTTTGCGGATAAACATTTTTTTGACACATCTTTGTGTTATATTGATTGCAGACAAGTGCGGACCTTATAATATACTTACAGGGAGCTGAGCTGTGCGGAGAATAATTTATCCCCGTATGCCAAAATAAGTATATAATGGTAATAATACATTTACGAGGTGCAGCGATGAATAAAATTTTGATTGCTGACGATAATCAGCAGATAACTTCTATTTTAGCAAATTATGCCCGCAAAGAGGGTTTCGAGCCGTTGGTGGCTCTGGATGGACAGCAGGCGCTGGAGCTGTTTGAGCAGCATGAAAAAAATATCGACGTGGTACTGCTGGACGTGATGATGCCGAAGCTGGACGGGTTCGAGGTCTGCCGTGAGCTGCGCCGCCGGTCGATGGTGCCGATCATTATGGTCACGGCCCGCGGTGAAGATTTTGAACGGATCATGGGGCTGGATATCGGCGCTGATGATTATATCCTGAAACCTTTTTCAGCAGGCGAGGTCATGGCACGTGTCCGCGCTATCCTGCGCCGGGTCCAGCCGCGCGAAGCCGAGCAGCAGAATCTGTACAGCGTCGGCAATCTTGTGATCGATCTGGACAAATATCTGGTCACGATCGGCGGCGCGGACGTAACGCTGACGAAAAAGGAAGTAGAGCTGCTGTGGACTTTGGCTAAAAACAGCAGTAAGGTGTTTTCGCGTGAGAACCTGCTGGACAGTATCTGGGGTTATGATTATTTCGGCGACAGCCGGACTGTGGATTCACATATCAAGCGCCTGCGGGCCAAAGTGGATAAGTTTGAACACGAGGAGTGGGAGATCAAGACCATTTGGGGCGTAGGCTACCGTTTCGAGGAGAAAGAGCATGCGCAATAAAATCGCCTGGAAGCTGACGCTGTATTTTGCAGCGGTACTGCTGATTTTTGCTTTGGTCGTGGGCGGCACCTTTATGCATTTTTTCGGCAAGCATACGCTGGATCTGAAAAAGAAAGAGATGCAGGTGCGGGCAACGAAGATCGCCGAGGTACTGCAGGATAATATGTCGCGGCTGCAGAACCGTTACGGCGGCATCGGCAGCAGCCGTTTCATCCGTTATATCGACAATATCACGATGGAAAACGTGTGGGTAGTCGATGAGAATAAAAATGTCAAAATGCACCGTGAGGACGTCGGCGCGCTGCCCGAACAGCACGGTATGATGCACGGACATAAGCGGATGCTGATGCGTCAGCAGGAGGATATAGCCGAACCTGCCAGTGATTTTGACTATAACGCTCTGTCGCCGGAAATCAAAAGAGCGGTGGAACAGGGCTTTACCGGACAGAACTTTGTCATGGAGGAGATTAATCCCGTACTGGGCGAACTGGTGGTCACGGTAGGCGTGCCTGTCAGCGATGCCGGCGGCAAAGTCAGAGCTGTGGTGCTGCTGCATTCGCCGGTGCAGGGCATGCGCGAAGCTGCCTGGGAGGGGATCAGGATCCTGATTTTATCGTGCGTCGTGGCGATGGTTCTGGTGTTTGTCCTGAGTATGCTTTTTTCGTGGAAGTTTACCAAACCACTCAATAAGATGCGGCTGGTCGCTGAAAAGATGTCGGAGCATGATTATACGGAGCGCTGCAATATCGACCAGAAGGATGAGATCGGGCAGCTGGCTCAAACGCTGGACGGACTGGGCGAAAGACTGCTGGAAGCAGATCAGGCCAGTAAAAAGCTGGAGCAGCTGCGCCGTGATTTTATCGCGAATATTTCCCATGAGCTGCGGACGCCGGTGACGGTCATCCGCGGTTCGCTGGAAGCGCTGTGTGACAGGATAGTCACCGAGCCTCAGGAGGTCGAGGATTACCACCGGCAGATGCTGGCGGAAACTTTGTTCCTGCAGCGGCTGATCAACGATCTGCTGGATCTGTCACGGCTGCAGAATACGGATTTTCCGATTGAAAAGGAACCTGTGAATTTATGCGATGTGGTGCAGGACGTAGTGCGCAGCAGTCAGCGGCTGGGACAGCAGAAAAATATTACTATCCAACTGTCCTTGGACACGCCTGTATATATCATTGAAGGCGATTATGGACGTCTGCGGCAGATGCTGCTGATCTTTTTGGACAACAGCATCAAATTTTCATCGGAACAGAGTAAAATCGAAGTTACTCTGCTCGGCAGCAGGCTGACGGTAACTGACCACGGCTGCGGCGTGAAGCAGGAAGAGCTGCCCCATGTGTTCGACCGTTTTTATAAAACTCGGGGTGAAACGAATAAGAGCGGCAGCGGTCTGGGGCTGGCGATCTCGAAGCAGATCAGCGAACGTCACGGTATCGGACTGACAATGACAAGTATACCCGGCGAGGCGACCAGCGTAGTGCTGCAGCTGCCGCCGGCTCTGAAGAAAGGAAGTACAGATTAATGAACTATGGTTGTGAAGGCAAGGTCGCCTTTATCAGCGGCGGTACGTCGGGCATCGGCAAGGCTGTGGCCGAGCTGCTGCTGAAAGACGGCGCCGAGGTGTGGCTGCTGGGACGTGATGCCGAAAAGGGTACAGAAGCGGCGGTCACGCTGAGCGCTTATGGCAAAGTGCATTATGTGCAGGGCGACGTTAAAGATCTGGAAGCCTGCCGCAGTGCGGCGCAGAACGTGCGCGAGCAGCGTGAAAATATTGATCTGATCGTCAATGCGGCGGGGATCTATCAGGAACGCCGTTTGGAGAAGGTGACCGAATATGATTTTTTTTCGATCATGGACACTAATGTCAAAGGAACGATTTTTTTGACGCAGACCTTGCTGCCTCTGCTGGCGGCAGAGGGGGCGAGCATCGTGAACATTGCTTCCGACGCGGGGATCAATGGCAATTATGGCTGTCCGCTGTACTGCGCATCCAAGGGCGCTGTCGTAGCGTTTACGAAAGCGCTGGCCTTGGATCTGGCGCCGCGGGTACGGGTCAACTGTATCTGCCCGGGCGATGTGGCGACGCCGATGCTGGGTAAACAGCTGCAGCAGGCGGACGGCAGTTATACGCTGGAGGATGTGGAGCAGGCCTATCCGCTGGAACGGGTCGGGGAGCCGCTGGAGATCGCGCATGTGATCTGCTCGGTGCTGTCGCCGTTCAACAGTTTTATGACGGGTAGTATCATTCCCGTGGACGGCGGCCTGACAGCGAAGTAATTAATTGCAAATGCAGATGAAAAACAGGGACAATAACCTTTTGGTTATTGTCCCTGTGCTATTTGCTGCAGAAATACTTCATAATTGCCGATTGCGGCAAAGAGCATAAAAAAGACGATGGCGAACAGTATGTAGCGCAGCCGTCCGACCGGTTCTGCTTCGATATGGGTACCGCAGGCCTGATCCCAGATCGTCGAGCCGCTGTCACGCAGCACCTGCCGCGCAAACCAGGCGGGGACGAACATCATGATCGGGATGCCCAGCCACAGCCCTTTGACATAGGCCCAGAAGGTACGTTTCCAGGCTAAATTGAAATCCAGCGGCGCAGACGGTGAAACTACACGCAGTCCCAGAAAGCTTTTGCCGGCGGTAGTGCCTGTGCGGGCCAGCATAAAGGCTTCAGCGCTGATGACGACGATCAGCTGCAGCGCCGAGTAAAGAAAGATATTGTTGAGCGCGAAGATAGAATTACGGCTCAGAAGCAAAAATAAAAAGCCGATCAGGAAATAATCGAACATCCGCGCCCAAAAGCGGCGCCAGCTATGGTAATTGACAGGAGAGACGGTCAAATGCAGCACATCCTTTTCAGTGTGATTTGATTAGCTTGTTGCCCTCTTATTGTAACACAGAATTATTTGCAGATATAGTGTGCTATTTTATGAAAAAAAGCATATAATATAAATAAAGCTCAGTGAAATTTTATGCGTGGAAACAATGGGGTTGGAGGGATAATTATGCAGAAAAATGCACCTATCGGAGTTTTGGATTCAGGCGTCGGCGGTTTGTCGGTCTTAAAATGTCTGCAGGCGGCGCTGCCGCAGGAGGATTTTATTTATGTGGGCGATACGGCGCGTACGCCGTACGGGCCCCGCAGTGAAGCCGAAGTACGCCGGTTTGTAGGTGAGATCATTGATTATCTTGACGGCCGCGGGGTGAAGCTGGTAGTTATTGCCTGCAACACGCTGACTGTTCTGGGTGTGGACACACTTAAAGGCAGCCATGCTTTTGAGATCGTGGGGATGTCGAAAGGCGCGCAGCTGGTACTTGCCGCCAGCAGCAGGAAAAAGATCGGTGTGTTTGCCACTGAATTTACGATCAACAGCGGTGCGCATAAGGCCGCGATCCTGGCAGCTGATGACGGTGCGGATGTCTATCCTCAGGCCTGCCCGAAGTTTGTACCGCTGATCGAAGGCGAGCAGTTTGACGGCGCCGAGGTCAGGGCTGCTGTTGCCGAATATGCGGCGCCGCTGAAGGCGGCCGGCATCGACACGCTGATTTTGTCCTGTACGCATTATCCTTTTATCCAAAAAGAGATAGAAAGCGAGTTTGGCAGTGAGGTGACTGTGATCGACCCGGCGGACGCTACCGCGCAGGATACGAAGACGGTTCTGGCTGCAGAGGGGCTTCTGCGCTCTGAAGGAGCAGGTACTTTGGAGGTCTGCTTTACCGCCGATGTGGAACGCGGCGCGCGGATCGCCGGCAGAGTGCTGCCGCAGGGGAAATGCCTTTTTAAAGAAATAAAATTATAAGCGATTCGTCGCAATTAGAAAAAATTCCTGCTATTTGAGCAAATTTGCTGAAAAATAGCAGGAATTCTGCGATTTTTGTCTAATATAAAATAAAAATAAAAACATAGAATAAGGGCAAGATTTTGCTTTTGCCAGGGATGCTGTAAAACTAATTAGCAGACCAGTGTCTCAGGAGGTTCTGTTTCCGATGCTTTGCAACCTAATCAGCCGTACGAAGGGCTGAGGACGAAGCAAAAAACGACATCGGGACATTTCGACCCGTCTTGAAACTGTCGCTATCTATGCAGAATTGTATAGAGACTTTGCCTACCGGTTTCACAAAGACGTGGAAGCGGTATTTGTATTGCTTGAAATAAGTTTGCTGTGAAAAGAAGGGTGGTTGCTGTGGAGAAAGAGAGTGTTTTAAAAGATCGGACGATAGTGGGGTCTCCGCTGACGCATTTATTTTCCCTGGGGATACTGATGTTTGTTTTCTGGCTGGCGCTGTCAGGAGATTTTGCAGTTAAATTTGTCGTGTACGGACTTATCACCAGCGCGGTGGTTGCCTGGATCTGTTACCCGCTGCTGCTTTTGCCCAATGCCGACGGCACCAAAAAATATTTTGCACTGGGTGTTTCGCCGATTGCATTTTTATGCTACAGTCTGTGGCTTCTGAAAGAGCTGGTGCTGGCGAATATCGATGTTGTCAAAGCGACGGTACGGCCGGAGCTCAGGATCGACCCGAAGGTGATCAGCTTCGTGTTCAGGGCAGATAATCCGATGGCGAAGGTGCTGCTGGCAAATTCCATTACGCTGACGCCGGGGACGGTGACGATCAACGTAACGCCGGAGGGGATTTACGAAGTCCACGCTCTGACTGACGGGGCGGCGGAAGGGCTGCTGTCCGGGGCTATGCCGCGGAAAGTAGCAGAGCTTTTCGGTGAAAAATTCGATTTTATGGTATTGAAAGGGGAGTAGCATATGCATTATATGATTATCGCGATAATGATGGCAGTGATTGCTGTTATCGGTATGATGCTGCAGCGTGTTTTCCAGGGCCCGACGGTGTACGACCGGATGAATGGCCTGGGGGTGACGGGTACTGATACGATCCTTTTGATAATTTTGTTCGGTTATCTGGACGGACGTCCGGAAATGTATGTGGACATAGCCCTTTCGTATGCTATTTTAGGCTTTGTCGGTTCGGTGATCATAGCGAAATATCTGGGAGGTAAGGATGTATGATGTTTGAGCTTACTGCACGAGAATTGATCGCCGAGATATTTCTCGCCGGCGGGGCGTTCTTTTTACTGGCTTCGGCTATCGGGATGCTGAGGCTGCCCGATTTTTACTGCCGGCTGCATGCTTCCGGCAACAGTGAGACTCTCGGTATCATGCTTTCTTTTATCGGGCTGATGATCTATGAAGGTATGACGATAGTTTCGGTGAAGCTGCTGCTGATTTCCCTGCTGATCGTTTTGGGCAATCCGATCGGCACGCATATTCTGAGCAAGGCGGCCTATAAATCAGGCCATCATGTCTGGACTTTGGAAGAAGACGCAAAGGAGGATAAGGAAGATGCAGATCTACATCATTGAAGCCCTGTTATTGGTATTCCTTATAATTACTACTGTTTGCGTTATTTTCTGCAAGGATATCCTGTGCGCGGCTGTCATTTACAGTGAGTTCAGTTTCTGTGCCGTGCTGCTGTATCTGATGATGGGCGCGCCGGATGTGGCCTTTACAGAGGCCGTTATCGGGACGATCTCAACGATCTATTTTGTAGTGTCGCTGAAGAAAATAGACAGGTGGTGTAAGTAATGCGCGGTTTAGTAACAGTTTTACTGGCAGTGATCACAGGGATGTTCTGTTCCTTTGTGACATATCTGCCGTTCATCGGCGATGTCAATTCGGCGCCGAACCAGCATGTTACGCCTGTTTACATCGAGCGCAGCGTGCAGGACACCGGGTCGCCCAATATCGTTACCGGGCTTCTGGCCGACTATAGAGGCTTCGATACGATGTGGGAAACTACAGTGATGTTTCTGGCCGGGCTGACAGTCGTGATGCTGCTGAGCAGCAGTACGATGGGACGCAGACCGGAAAAGGAGGATGAGGACGCATGAAGAAACCTTTCGGCGGCATAGTCCTTGATACGGCGTTCAGGCTTATAGTGCCGTTTTCTCTGGTTTACGGAGTGTATGTTCTGATTTTCGGCGAGGCCGGACCCGGCGGCGGCTTCCAGGCGGGCGCGCTGCTGTCGATCGGTGTGGTTTTATCCAGACTGATCATGGGCGATCAGGCATCGTTCAATATTTCGATAAAAAATTCGCTGGTCCTGGCCGGCGTCGGGACCTTCATCTATGCGGCTACCGGCTGGCTGGCAATGCTTAACGGCGGCAATTTCCTGGATTACAGTTATCTGCCGTTTAAAGCAGAGCATACCAACGAGCTGCATGCTTTGGGGATTTTATTTATTGAGATCGGGGTAACGATCTGCGTTATGATGACGATTCTCAATATTCTGGATGCTGTTGTGGAAAGGGGGGACGAAAATGGGAGCGCTAAATGAATTTTTACAGACCAAGGGGATCTACACGCTGGTCATGATCTTGTTTTTTCTGGGCGTGTACGGTATGGTTCTGAGCAAAAATTACATGAAAAAGCTGATGGCGATGAACGTCATGCAGGTTGCTGTTATTTTCTTCTTCCTGTGCCTGGGACAAAAGGAAGGCGGTATGATTCCTATTTTTGACCCCAATATACCGCATGCCGCTTCCTATATCAATCCGCTGCCGCATTGCCTGATGCTGACGGCGATCGTTGTCAGTCTGGGTACAACGGGTGTGGCCATTGCTTTGCTGATGCGGATCAAAGAAGTTTACGGCTCCGTTGAAGAAGTAGAGGTTATAAGGAGGGCCAGCAAATGATCCAGCATTGTCCTGTACTGATCGTGCTGCTGCCTCTGACGGCGGCCCTGCTCTGCCTTTTATTCAGCAAGTTCAATAAAAATCTCGGTTCCTGGCTGGTCATCGGCTCGATTGCCGGTTCGCTGGCCTGCTCGCTGCAGGTACTGCATCAAACTCTGACCAGCGGCGAAGCTATCCATTACTGGATGGGCAACTGGGAACCGCCTTTGGGCATCGAGTTTGTGATCGATCCGCTGAGCGCGGTGATGGCGGTTTTGATCACCTTCATTTCGCTGATGGTCGCGGTGTACAGCAAGCCTTTTATGCGTAAGGAAGACTGGCTGCATATCGGCGGTTATTACACCTTGTACGGACTTTTGACGGTGGGCCTGTGCGGTATGGTCATCACCGGCGATATGTTCAATCTGTACGTTTATTTAGAGGTCATGTCACTGTCAGGTTACGGACTCATCGCCATGGGCGGTAAAAAGTCCATGCTGGCAGCTTTCCGTTATATGCTGATCGGGACGATCGGCGCTTCCCTGTATTTGATTTCTGTCGCCTATCTGTATGCGATGACCGGTACTTTGAATATGGCCGATCTGGGCGAAAGGATCATGCCTTATCTCAGTTCGCCGCCGTTCGCTTTAGCTGTTGCGTGTCTGTTTATCGGTTTCGGTATCAAAATGGCACTGTTCCCGCTGCACGGCTGGC
>ERZ506742.256-NODE-256-length-25023-cov-4.49043_pt1 | contig 25023 bp, 17 predicted proteins | sample MGYA00512570_ERZ506742 | MGnify/ENA metagenome assembly ERZ506742 | reverse complement strand
TAACTAATCGATTAATTTTTAGAAATGAGTATAGATATAGCTTAAGCTATCATCTGTACATTCGCAATGTGTTTCTTGTCGATAACTCTTCTTTTTTGTTGGCAATTCTGTGGATAACTTTTATAAAATCCGTCCTCTCTAGTTCTCCTTATTATGCCAGCATAATTTCTATAATTTCCAGCTTATCTGCTTCTACAATTTCCAGTTCCAGCTCATATTCCCCAGCTTCCATACATATCTCCTGATTTGTTGTATTTGTAACATCCTTATTATCTGTAAGTGTTATTTCGCCTGCACAAGTTCCATCCATTTTTACTTTAACTTTTCCGCTGCCACGATATTTCAAGAAAATTTCCTTCCACTCCTGCTCACTCTTCACATAGCGAAACATCACTTCATCTCCCGCAGAAATATTCATCAGTACCTCTGGATATTCCTCTGCACTCCCTGCATCTTCATTCACTCCGATATACACGGAACCGGACATTTCACATGCCTGATATCCCTTGATGACCTCTCTCGGTGCAAATGGCTCTCCGATGCCCTGTGAAGTCATCTTCACCTCCGGGATTGTACCATCTTCCAATATCTCTATCTTCTCGATGCAAAGTCTTCTGTGTTGCTGTACTCCTCGGCTGCAGCGATGATAAAATACATACCACTGTCCATTTACACATTCAATTGATCCATGATTATTCCAGCTCGCCGGATCACATCCATCATTATCAATGATAATTCCACGATAAGTAAACGGTCCCATTGGAGACTTACTTGTAGAATATCCAAGTGACGTTGGTTTTCCACGTTCCATATCGGCATACACATAGTAATAGGTATCACCGATTTTTCTCATGGAAGAGCCTTCGTGAAAGAAATGTTCTTCTTCCGTCACCAGATCATCTACTATCTCATCTCGATTGAAGGAAATCATATCTTCATTCAGTTTTACTCCATGTGAAAATAATTGACCCCAGTAATAATATGCCTGTCCATCATCGTCAATAAAGATTGCCGGATCAATTCCCCCACACGGAAGCTGGATTGGATTGTTAAATGGTCCCTCCGGTCTCTCCGACACTGCAACTCCTTCGCTGTCATCCGGCATGCAAAAGAAAAGATAATATTTTCCATTGCGTTCCAGACAATCTGGTGCAAAGAGAAGTGCCGGTTTTTCCCTTTTTTCTTCCTCTTCAAATTTCGCCTTCATATCGACACCATTCTCAAGGTCTCGCTGAATCATTTTCTGAATAAATGGTGTTGGGTGACTCCAATCGATTCCCGGATATTTGGGTGCAACCGGGTTATTGAACCAAGGAATCTGATTACCGTTCAACGATTCCTCATGAATTATCCAATGCTCCATATCAGCTGTCGATACCACATGATATTTCTCACTACAATAAACATCTTCTCTGTCATCAAAACTCCCATATACATACAACTTTCCATCCGGCATTACATGGCCCTCGCTGTCCGGCACATGGTATTCCAATGGTAATATTGGATTCCGTCTGTTACTGAACTCTCTCATATTAGTCTACCTCCACCTTAATCTTCTCTGTCACAACCCCTCTGCTATTTTCCAGATTGGTTGTATCAATCTGATACTCCACGCCCTTTGGCACTTTCACCTGCAATACCATTCCATCCTGCTCTTCCTTCACCTGAACTGAAATCTCCCCTGCCACAGAACGATAAATACACTTAAACTCATGCATACTTTCTGGCAAATACGGGCATATTTTTATCTTTCTAAATCCTGGTTCCTCTGCTTGGATTCCTGCGATACCGTTATAATACCATTCTACAATATGCCCCATCATATCATGACAGTGGCTTCTTGGATTACTCTCCCAATATTCACCCAATGTCGTCTCTCCATCCAATACAAATGCATAATAACTTGGATGCTCTTTCCGCAAAATAAATTGGCAGATTAAATCATTCATCTGATATTTTCGTGCTGTCTGAATTACATATGGAAGTCCGATTTCTCCGCTGACAAATGCACCTTCTGTTTCCAAGGTATCGCGAAATGCTTTCACAACATCCGCCTCTTTGTCCTCTGGTACTAATCCCCAATAAAGCGGTAACGCTTCTACTGCCTGCGTCATAAATAACTCGTCCGCATGATCCCATGCGCGATAACACCAATATCCTTTTTCTGCATTCCAAACAAGCAGCTTTTCGTTATAATTTTTCTTTACCAGCTCTGCATAAGCTTCCAGCTTCTTTTTATCCTCAAGTTTCTCAAGAATCTCGGCAAACTTCGCAAGCGTTACGGCATCTGCATATAAGAAAGCCGTCTCGATATTTTCTCTTGCAAGTTCATTTTTCGGATTGCCCCAGTCACCCAGACCATGGTTGATAAATCCTTCTTCTGTAACCTTTGTTTTTAAATGTTCCAGATATCTCATACCTGCATCGTAGTTATCTTCAATGATCTTCTTGTCACCATAGAACATATAATGCCAATATGTTCCAAGAATACAGGTGCTTCCCCAACCAATGATATCGTAGAAACTTCCCATTCCCGGAACCGGAAGTACATTCGGAATATAACATGGACACTGTGACGGCATCAGTCCATCTCCCGGATAAACTCTATTTCCCTCAAAATCATAAAAATAATCCTGTGCTGTATGTTGCGCCGTTCTCATATCCAGCAGGAATTTTTCCCACAATTTACGCCCATTTTTCATATACATGATCGATGGTGCCATCAAATGATTCGGCTCCTGCCATGCGAATCGCTCAATTGTCGGACAATCAGTATGTACGCTAACCATATTTGCCTCAACTGCTTTTTCCACCAGACTGTAAATCTGCTCATAACGTTTGTCATCACATGTAAATGTTCCGTCCGTCTCATAAGCACTGCTGATTGCATGCGCCGTAAGATTACGCATCTCACAATTTTCCGGCTTCTCAACCGCAACATATCTGCCTGCAAAATAAGTAAATTTCATTCTGCATGTTTCCCATACATCATCCTGTCCGATTATGTAAGTAATGCAAGAATCCAAATTTACCCATCCTTTCGCCATCTGGTCGACATCCCCATTTTTTGTAAGTTTCTCGGCAGGATAAAGGTGAATTGCATCCCCCACTTTTCCTTTCACTTCAAACTCTAAAATTCCGGACATATTTTGTGTAAAATCATAGATGGCTTTGTCCTGTACATCATGTAAATATGCTCCCGTATAAGAATAAATTACCTTCACTGGCGGCTGTATCTGGTCAATCATCCGACCAGTCGGCTCTTTCTCCTTTGTAACAATCGAAGCATTCTCCCAACTTGTCGTATTGAACTCTGCTGTACACCATCCATCCTGATTCTTTCTTCCGTCAATTGTCTCTGAACCATATACATTACTCATTACAACCGGATGCTCTTTTACAAGAAAATCTTCATCTGCATGAATAACTTCTATCGTTCCATCAACATAAGTAATCATTAATTCTACCGCCAATACAAGTTCTTCACCAAATGGTTTATATGGATTCGGATTTGGTGGCATAAATTCTGGAAATTTAAATGTATAATGCTCGTCCATCTTATAAAACCAGCCGTTTCCGACCTCCGCTCCAATTACATTTTCCCCTTCTTTTAAATATGACGTTACATTAAATGTTACATATTCAATCAGTTTGTGATAATCCGTCCATCCTGGGTCCAGTTCATGGTCTTCTACCTTACATCCATTTATATAAAAATGAAACTGACCAAGTCCACATACCTTTGCCTCTGCATGTAAAACCTGCTTACATATTTTTATAATTCTTCTTGCATAAAATGGTTTTGCTGTTTTATTTGTAATCCAGTTTCCTAATATTCCCATTATCCAGATTCTCCTTCTGCTTATTATATTTCTTAGTATAACAATCCCTCATTTTACAACAAAGTTGTAAATCAGACATTCCAGCATTACAAAGATGACATTTCTATGAATTTTAAAGAATTTTAAATTTGTCTTTGGTATAATGAATATAATAAATTACTACTATCAGACAGTGAAAGGATACCTTATGCGATTTTATGATGCTTACGAATATGAAATAGATACAAATTTATGTAAGACAGAGCAACGATTAAAAGACTTATATTTCGAAAATCAAGACCGACACTTAGAAAAACCACATGATATTAAAGATTGCCGAGATATTTTTGTCAAAGCCAGTCAGACAGATGATTGTTTATTTCCTAAATTCCTGGTCGACAATCTGGGAGAGGATTTATTTTTTCATAAAAACTTAGATTGCGAAATCTATAAACATTTTCGTTACCTTCCATGCAACTGGCACTCTCATTCTTTTTTGGAAGTACTCTGTGTTTTACATGGTTCTTGTTACAACTATATTCAGGAGCAAAAATTGGAATTGCAGTCCGGTGATATTTGCATCATTGCACCAAATACACCGCATGCTATCAGTGTATTTTCCGATGACTGTATCGTATTCAATATTATACTTAGAACCAGCACCTTTGAGACCGCTTTCTTCGGAACCTTATCGGAAAATGATGTGTTATCAGATTTTTTCATGCGTATGTTATATCATTCACCGACACACCCTTACCTTCTGTTCCGCACACACGGTGACCACGAATTATTTAATTATGTCGGCTATGCTTATGAAGAATTTATTGGAAATCGTCAATATAAAAACCGGATGCTCAATTCCATTATCGATGCATTTTTCATTACGCTGCTTCGCAATCATGGGGCAAATGTTATCGTTCCGTCACTGGTTGAAGATGACCAGAACGAAAACCTGATATTCATCTTGAAATATATACAGGAGCATTTCGCTACAGTTACTTTAAAAGAGTTGTCCTCTTTCTTCAATTACAGCGAACGTCAATTACAAAGGATTATCAAATCCAGTACAGGTATGAGTTTCAGCGAAAATATCCAGCAATTGCGTATGAACCAGGCTACCCGCCTGCTCGCCAATCCGGATATTTCAATTGCGGTAATTTCAGAGGAATTGGGTTATTCAGATATCGGTAATTTCAGACAGGCATTCAAGAAGTGTTTTGGGATGACCCCTTTGGAATATCGCAATAAAACCAGATAGAACCAGATAGGGACGGAGTTTAATGGCTTTTTTCAAAAGCCATTAAACTCCGTCCCTATCTGGTTCTATCTCATTTTATCCAAGCATCCCTTTTTCCAGCATTTCCTCAAAAGCTGTCTTCTCAGGCAAATCGAAAGCGAATCTTTTCTCCAACCAACAACCTGCCAAATCTGCCCATTTTGCTGCATCGGAATACATCTGTGATTTTGCTGCTGCTGTTGCCTGTGTTGCAAGTCCAAGTCCATGCGGACCTTCCTCAAACACGTGCAGTTCAAACGGAATCTTGTGTTCTGCAAGTGCATTTGCCATGCGAAGTGAATGCTGTACCGGAACCAGTTCATCCGATGCAGTTGCCCACAGATACATCGGTGGTGTATTCTCCGTCACATGTCTTGCCGGACTGACTTCATCCAATAGTTCCTCGGATGGTTCTCCTGTTCCCAAAAATGCTGTGTTTGACGCTTTGAAGAATGCTACATCCATCGGACTTCTTTTTTCTGTATTATCTCTCATGAAAATATAGTCGCTTAATGTATAGCCAAGAATCGCTGCCGCCGGACGGAATTTTTCTTTGTCCTCTTGAAAATATTCACTAATCGTATCTGTATACCAGTTTGTCGCATACATCGCCGCATTGTGTGCTCCTGCTGAGAATCCGCAGACTGCGATGCGATTTACGTCAACCAGCCACTCTTTTGCATGCTCACGAATGATCAGCATAGACTTTCCAATCTCACGTATCTGTGTTGGATATTTGCATTCTTCTTTTACTGTAAGCGGTTTAGAAATATCCGGAAATCCATTTGCTTTTCCTCCACTATAAGTTGAATATCTCAAAACAAATGTATGATATCCCATCGATGCAAATTTCATAGCAATTGGCTCTGCCTCACGATCAGAACAACTCATATATCCACCACCAGGACAAATTAAAATTGCAGGTCTGGATTTTCCGGCAAGCATCTCCGGTGAGTCCTGTAATACATACGTTGTTAATGTGACATCTTCTCGATTTTCATATAATTTGATTACTTCTGTTTTCATCGTAACACATCCCTCCCTTTTTCTTTCATTTTAGCTAAAAATATATCTTTATACTATGTAGATTCTTTTTGTAAATCCGACATTTTTTTGTATTGTCTTACATTCCATATCCTACACACATTTACTCATAACAAACCTCAAATATCTCCATTCGTTTCAAATGGAATTGCCGGAATATCTGCCGAATTATATACATTTACAAGATACCACGAAGTTTTCGCGAACTTCACTTTTAATGGTTCTTCCTCTGCCTGTTCTACATTCAATATCAGTTTATTCCCTTCTGTTGCAAATGAATAAGCTTTTTCTTCCTCTCCTGCGAATACATGAAGTCCTTCCACCTTGTCACCTTTTACCACGATTCCGTCACCAGCATTTTTCCATGTGATCGTAATAACATTTTTCTTACGTGTAACAGATTCCATCCGTGGTGCATCGGCAAGAATCTCCTCACCATATGCGTATTTTCTTGCAAGAAGTGCCAGTCTCTCTCCAACCACTTTCTTATTCTTTGGATGGATATCGATCTGCTCTCCTGCATCTGAGATTGAGCAAAGATGAACATTAGCTACCGTATCGGCAGTATCCTGCTGACACTGACGAATAATCGGATATTCATTCGGTCTGTTATTATCCATCCACTTTTCAAATCCCGGAAGCTGTACAACCAAAAATGGTAATGTATCATCCTTCCACAAGGCTCTCCAATCTGAAATCAATCCTGTCAACATATCTTTATAATAAATGTTCATACCCGGTGCATCGTCATCACTTTCTCCCTGATACCATAAAAATCCGCTGATTCCATATGGCGCAATTGTCTTTACCATATGCTCATACAGACTTCCCGGCATACTCTGCGGCATGATCATAGAAAGATACCTGGAAATATCTTCTGAGAAACTTCCCTCGCCTCCCATCTGTGCAAAAAATGCCTGTGCATCTGCGGCACTTCTTGTTGTCGGAAGTACGAATTCCGTAAATGCATCTGCAAACATATTTCCACGATTGTTCATAGGATTCCCATGCTGTTCCTTCCAATATTCTTCCATATCCAAAGTTGCTGTCCGTTCTTTATAATTCTCTATCCATGCCGGTCCAACTTTCTTCACAGTCTCTGGATTCATCCACGCACACGCAACCGTACCGCCCCAATTACAACCTATGATTGCAACCGGCACATCTAACTCTGATTCCAGTTCCTTTTGAAAATAATAGCCGACTGCCGAAAAATACTCGAGATCCTCGTTTGTTGCCTTTCTCCAAATAGCCTGCCTACTATAGTCAAATTCTTCTATCTGACCATCATAGCTGATTTCCGGCACATCATAAAAACGCAGTCTATTCTTCGGCATCTCTTTCATCGCCTCTTCTTTGTGCTTTTCATATCGCATCCAAAATTCCATATTAGACTGTCCACCGGCAACCCATACTTCACCAACTGCAACATCTTTATATTGCAAATGCTCTGTCTCTGTGGAAATATGCATCACTTCATCTTCGGATGCTTTTAATTTCGAAATCCATACTGACCACTCCCCATTTTCTTTTGCAATTGTACTTTCTTTTTGTCCTTGAATCTCTACAGTAACTGTTGTTTCTGGTTCACTTTGTCCCCATACACAAATCCTTTTTCCTCTTTGAAGAATCATTCTATCTTGAAATATTTTCGCTGTCTGTAACATCATTTTCTCCTATTCCGAACAACTTAATCCCGTTCTTTAAAAGTATTTTCTCTGTATTAATTAACTTAACACTATGTTAACTTGTTTTTTCTTGAATTTCAAGCACTTTTCCACTTTACTTCCAACTTTCTTTGCTGTTATAATATAGAAAATAAATCGTTAATGATCATGATATATACGATGACCATTAACTTTAAATCATAGGAAAGAAGCGATATTATGGACCAAGCTGCTTATTTTAATCAAATGCGAGAGAAACGGAAACATGAAATTCTCACTGCTGCCCGCAAAATGCTGTTAAAAGATGGGACAGCCTCATTTACTATGCAGAAGCTCGCAAAAAAATTAGATATTTCTACAGTAACTTTATATAAATATTTTAAAAATATGGAAGATGTTATGACCGCTATTGCAGATGAAATCATTCCTCGTACAGTTGCCCTAACACTGGATGAAAATGAAAAAATCATACAATCATACTCTCACCTTTCTCCGCTGGAACAATTTTTACAACTGTTTCATTCATTTTTTAATGAAATATTAAAACATAAAGATGACCTTACCTTATTACTTTTGATTGATACCTACACGCAGGATATACCTGCTATACAAAAGCAATCCGATAAAATTGCACTTTATACAGATACGCTCAATACCAGAACCGAACAACTTTTGCTGGATGCCCTGAAGAATGGAGAACTGAAAAATGAAATTGATATTCCACATTCCCTGAACTTTATTCACACAATCACATTATCTACTTTGCAGCATATCGGACTCTTGTCTGCCAAAGAATTCAAGAAGCAAAAACAAGAACTGCAAATTCATGTTGATGAAATCATTGCTATGTTCCGCGTATATTTAACTGCATAGTTTACGTAAGGCTGAAAAAACAATCCACTGGATTTGTGAAAGTATGCATGCAACAAAAAGGACTTCACTTTTACAAAAATGAAGTCCTTTCACTGCTTTTTAGAATGCTTCCTTAATCTGCTTTTGAATCTCTCACTTATAGTCCCTCTACAATTTTCCGTATAACATCAATGTCCTCTACCAAATCCTCTGCTATAACTTCCACACTTTGGCCTTTGGCAAGTTTCTTTTTAACCTGCTGTTTTAATAATTCATCTCTGCCATTTTCTTAAAATCCTCCTCACACGTCCCACTGAAGAAACGCATCCATTTCATAAGGTCCGTTTCATTTTGCTGCTCAGGAGGTAATTTAGAAAGTTCAAGGACATGCATTTCTATCAGGTCTGTATATTCTTCTCCCGATTCCGTATCACACAAAGCAATCCTTCGGTAACATTATAAAATTGTCTGGTTTCGTTTTCTTTGGTTTACTTGTTTTTCTCATTGAATTCTCCTCTCTTTTGTGACAGCATAACTGCAAAAAAGATACAAGAATTCCTGTTAGACATAGTTTATCATATAGATTTTACCCGCGAAAGTACTTGTATACATTTTTAATTAACTGCTGTCTTGTTGTTTTCATCGGATTATCTGCTCGAATAATTGAGCCTTTGAATTGAAACACCGATTTGATTAATAGATTTCTTTCCAGATGAAAGAATATCATCTGAGTGAACCTAGAATAGCATATGTTCTATCCCATTGCAAGAAAAAAGAGCAAGATTTCTCCTGCTCCTGATTTTAACTCTATTCAATTCCCGCAATCTTCAACAATTCTTCAAATTTCTGAATCTTATAATCTGCTTTCTCATATCCTGATGCATCACCAATTCCCACAGCTTCCATCTCTGCTGCCTTAGCCGCATCAATTCCTGCATAAGCATCTTCTACAACGACACAGTCTGCTGGTTTCTCTCCGAGGAATTCCCCCGCTTTTAAGAATACTTCCGGATCTGGTTTTGAATGTGTAATATTATTTCCGTCTGAAATTGCATCAAATGCATCCAACAATTCAACCTTTTCCAGAATAAATTTCGCATTCTTGCTGGAAGAACCAATTGCCAGTTTGAATCCAGCTTCGTGAAGTTTCTTGAGTGTAGCACGAACCTGATCTGTTACATCTGCTGCTGTCATCGTTTTCAGAAGCTCTCTGTAAGTATTGTTCTTTTCCTCCATCAGTTCCTCTTTCTTCTCTGCGCTCAGAGGTTCTCCTTCATATTTCTCAAGAATGATTTCCAGACTCTCCGCACGGCTCACGCCACGAAGTCTGTTATTGATTGTTTCATCAAAATAAATTCTCATTCTGTCTGCCATTTTCTTCCATGCCTGATAATGGAATTTATCTGTAAATACAATTACCCCATCAAGATCAAAAATAAATGCCTTCATTTTCTCTATTTCCTCCATTTCAAATACACTACATTTTTTCAGTTCTTATATTTTTATTGTAATGTGTAGTGTGCGACTTCTCCATGTAGGTTCTTTAGAAAAATCCGGCATATTTTTATATTCTCATTCGCTTTTATCTCGAATGTCGCAAAATTAAGAAATATCTCAATGAGAATTTTTCGAATGTTGTTCAGAATCTTCGACTGAAACAGTCAAAATATCGAAAAGAATGCAAGACAGCCGGCAGATAATTCTGCCGGCTGTCTTGCTATACTGCGAAAAAGTTTTCATATTTCACAACCACATGTTTCCCACTAAATCCAATTCCAAACAATCCTATCTCCGTAATGCCACGCTGTCTCATTTCTTCCAGATAATTCTTATCATAAATCTGAGCAATTGCATTTCCTGCAAGCTCTTCCAACTGCTCACTTGCCAATTCTTTCCCTGCTTTAAATTCTATAATATATCCCTTTTGATTCTTTTCTTTTGGCTCAAGCTGAATATCCAGTCTTCCATCCCCCGCTTCTCTATTAGAAGAAATATAATACTTATCAGTCATAATTGCCAACATCCCAAAGACCATTCCATGATAAAAATTCTCCTGTGCAGTGTCAAAACAGCTTGCTGATTGCATGAGATAATTTTGTAGTGTATTTGTAAAAAGATCTGCATCTCCTGTACGCAATGACATCTCAAAATTTCTCAAAATAGTTCCTGTAAATAGCTTCCCATTTTGATCCATAATCTCTTTTTGAAATACACTTTTTATCTCCCTGTTCGGAATTGCCAACGAACATATCGGTATATCATTCATCTCACTAATCACATTTGTCACTCGCAAATATCCGGAAACAAGCAAAAAGCTATAAATTGCATCTGAATTCTCATCAATTTCCGGATAAATAATATCCGTATCGACAATTGCCTGAACCTCTTTCCCCTGCAATAAAAGTGTCAGGTTTTCATAAATTTGATTATTCGAATTTCGAATCATCTGACCGATAATTTCGTTCCCACTTGTTCTTGACCAGAATGCCTTCGGCTTGCAGTCATTACTAAAATAATTAATCACAGACCATGGATTATATATTTCCTGTCTTCCAAACAAATATCCATCATACCAGTCTTTTATTTCCTGAACTTTTTCTGGTTTTCCATAATATATGGACATCTCCTGAACTTCTTGCGGTGTAAACCCAAAATATGCTGAATATTTTTCATCCAAAATTGTATTCACTACAAGATTATTCAATCCGCTAAATAAACTTTCTTTTGCAATTCTTAGAATTCCTGTTAAAACTCCAAACTCTAAATTTTCATTGTCTTTTAATGCCGCCGAAAAAAGATTTCTCATAAATCCCACAACACTGTCGTAATACCCATGCAAATATCCCTGCTGGATTGGTGTATCATATTCATCAATAATGATAATAACTTTACTTTTATAATGTACTGCAAGCATAGCTGATAATTTTCCAAGTGCAAACTGATATTCTGTACTCTCTGCCGTATCTCTCATAATATTTTCAAAATATTTTTTATCATATTCTGTTAAAGATTCATTCGACAATAATTCTATATGTCTTGAGAATTCTTCTCTTATCGTAAAGCAAAGACTCTTATACATCTCCTCCCAGTTCGTCTGGTGAGCATCTTTAAACGAGAAAAAAATAACCGGATACTTTCCCTGATACTGTTGATATAGTTCCCCCTCCTGCCAGATTTTCTTATTTTCAAAATACTGAGATGTATTCACGTCAGATTTTTCAAAAAACGTTCTTACCATGTCCATCATAAGTGTTTTTCCAAATCGTCTGGGTCTTGTAAAAAGAAACACTTTACTGTGATCATCTATTATATTCTTAAGCAGTAATGTTTTATCTACATAGTAACATTCTTTTGCTACCTCTTTATAGGATGTAATTCCTACCGGACACGGTCTTGTAAAATTCGGCTGGATTTTCATTTCCTCTGTTTGTATTTTTTTCTTTCGAACAGTTTCCGGCTTCTCCACATCTGATGGAATCATCCAGAATTTTCCTTCTTTATAAGCACCTGGCAAAAGATTTTCTTTACAAAGCTGATTCACTCTTCTTGAAGAAAGTCCCCACAATTTTGCCAGTTCTTTTGCTTTGATCCATTTCTTGTCCATTTATAATCACCACCCACTTTTCCCGAAATATACATTCTTATAAATCTTATATTACACTATTTCGGGAAATATAACAAGAAATCGCGAAATTACCACTCTTTATTTCTCGAAACGAGAGGTTATTTCGCGATTTTCATCTATATTTCCCGAAATTTATATTTTTCAAGAGAAATAATAGTATCTATTGTATTTCCCGAAAGTGTAAAGTTATAGTTGTCACCATAAATTGTGTTTGCATCAGAACCTTCCATCTACAAAAAACTCGTCTTATAAATCGGAAGTGCATTGATCACGGGTTCTTCGTACGGATGCACCTCTTTGATTGCACGAATTGTCTCCTCGACCTTCTCCGTATATACCGTTACTTCCACTTTCACTTCCCGCTCACAACTGATTTCTCCTGCTTTTCCTATATACGGATCTGTTCCATCTAACGGTCTCCAATAACTGATAAGCTGCGAACATGACATACACGAATCATACTTTCCTATATGACCGGCATCCACCGATTGTAGAGCTTTCTGTAGTTGTGTAATATGAGTTTCCGGAATAAAAATTTCCAGTTTACAATATTTAAAATCCATTTTCTCTATTTCCTCCATTTCGAATACACTGCAATTTTTCAGTTCTTATAAGTCTATTTTAATTCGCAGCGTCTAACTTCTTCATGTAGGTTCTTTAGAAAAATCCGGCATATTTTGCCGCTACATGCTTTCCCGCTTTACCTGACATTATATCACTTTTTATAGATCTTGTTATAATATTTCATTATGAGCAAATCCACAATCGTCAATGCTGCATACTTCCCCACATCATTTTTATTAGAATCCCCGCATTTTAATACGTAATCTGCTCCATTCCAATATGCGCTGCCACTGTTCTGCGTGATTATGAGCTGCTTGCATCCGCTAGCAACCACAGAATCCCAGATATTCACATACCGGGATGGATAACTTCCTCCAACAGAACATATAATTACCACATCCTGTTCTTTCAATGTAGCGATACTCTCCAGCTGCATATCATAATCAATAAACTGCTCCACGTATCTTCCCATCATCATCATCCTACTTTGAAAATAATGTCCAACATCCCACAAAAAATGATGAGACAAAAAAACAATCCGCCTGCATTCATGTAAATCCTTTACAATTTCCGCAAGCTGCTTCTGATTGTCTTCACTTAATACACTCTTTATGTTCGCGCAGATATCCTCACAATATTGAGCATCTGCATCAGCAGGAGATTCCAGCATATTTTTCTGGAATTCTTTCGTGTAGTCCGCACTAATATCAAATTTTTGTCCCAGTGCCGTCTGAAATTTCTGAAAATTTTCAAATCCAATAAAATGACAAAACCTTGTAATCGCCGATTTTGACACATAACAAAGTTCTGCCATTTCACTTAAATTCATTTTTTTTATTTGAGAATAGTGATCCAGCATCTTCGTTGCAATCTGGTAATTGGTATCATGAACCAGAGTCGTGTTCACAAACCAGAGCAATTTATCCGCCAGCGATCCCATCATTTTAGAATCTCCCATAAGCTTCTCCTTGTCGACTTTTCTTTATTGTAACATACGTATTTTTTCATTACAACGAGTACTTTCATCTTACAATTTAAAACATTGGAATTACTGTTTACAGGTTCCTTGTAACAGTAACACATTGGGAAATTTATTACTTATTTTCCTTCTTTTAATTCTTCTTTGCTAAAGCCAGCAATAAATGTTGCCACTGCTGCTACAACCAGAGATAACACACAGGAAATAATACCATTTACGATATTTGACAGTGTTCCACCGGCAAAGCCAAGTAATGATAAGAAGTTTGCATTTGTCAAAACATAAACTGTAACATTTGTAATGCTCGCATATACCCCACCAACAAAGGCTCCAAGCATCATTGTTACAAAGCATCGTTTATAATTGAAGCACAATCCATACAGTGTAGGCTCTGTGATTCCTCCTACAATTCCTGAGACAAAGAATCCCAAATTCATCGCTCTGTTTTTCTTACCTCTCATGCGAAGTGCTGCTCCTAACGCAACGCCAAAGACCGCCCATGTTGCAAAAGTTCCACATAACGTCGCGCCTGTCATCTGTCCAGTTTCAAAGAAGCTTGCAAGCATAGGCATCATAAGTGCAAGATGCATGCCTGTCATAACGAGGAACTCCCATAATGCTGAAAGTACTCCAAGTCCAATAAATCCTGTTTTCTCACTAAACAGAAGCAAACCATTACTAATAAGATTACCAATATTTACTCCAAGAGGTGCCAACAGACATAACGCAATTGGTGTGGAGATCAGTATTGTTAACAGCGGTGTGGCAATTGTTGTGATAATATCCGGCATCCATTTATTCATAAATTTATAGATCATACTCATAGCAAATACACTGAGCATCGCCGGAACTGCTGTCTGGCTATAATTTGTTAATGTTACTGGGATACCTAAAATAGAAAATCCATTTCCTGCATCGATCAGACTGATAAATTCTGGTGCAATCAGAATGGCTCCCATATATGCGCCCAGCATCGGCTCTGCTCCAAGAAGTTTTGCTCCGTTGATTCCAATCAATATTGGCATAAAGTATAATCCCGCCTGATATAAAAAGTGCAGGAGAATATACATATTGCTTTCTTGCGTATACAAGCCCAGCATATCCGGACCGCAGATTGAATTAATCGCATTGATTAATCCGGCTGCCAGAAGAATTGGAATCATCGGGGTCATACATCCAGCCATATAATTTAAGATCTTTTTCCCAACTGATTTCCATGTAAGTTTTTTGCAATCGGTTGTCTGATCATCCTGCTTTGTCTCAGTCTGATTTCCAATAACTCCATTTTGACATACCGCATCATACACTTTTGCTACATTCGGACCTATAATTACCTGATACTGATTTTCTGTGCGATTCACGCCAATAACGCCTTCAATGTTTTTCACATCTTCATCCACTGGAATGGTATCATCTTTCAGTGTAAGTCTGAGACGTGTCATACAATGTGTTGCTGCTGCAATATTCTCTACGCCGCCAACGGCTTTGAGAATCTCTTTCGCCATTCGTTTATTTTTATCCATCGCTTTTCTCCCCTTTTATTCCTCTATCATTCCATTTTTTTCAATCACTTTTTTGTACCAGTAAAAACTATCTTTCTTTATTCTTTTACATTGCTTTGGATCTGTTTCTGTTCTGTCTACATATACAAGACCATATCTCTTTTTGAATCCCTGATGGCTTGATACAACATCAATAAAACTCCATGGGCAATATCCCATTACAGGAATTCCATCATCTATCATTAATTTTAATTGTTCTATATGCTGTTTTAAATAATCGATTCTATATGCATCATGAATTGTTCCATCTTCCTCGACTTTATCACTGTAAGCCATACCATTTTCTGTGACGATCATTGGCAGTTTATAACGATTATAAACTTTCTGCATTCCGATTCTTAAACCAATTGGATCAATACCTTTATCCATCCATTCCGATGTTTTTAGATACTCATTTTCACATGAATCAAACTCATCAGAAATCCAGAATGGAAACTGATGATAATTGACAGGTCCCTCTTTTTCCTTTGCGCATATACTAAAGTAGTAGTTAATTCCAATAAAATCCGGACTTGATTTTTTTAATTCCATTTTATCTTCCGGTTTCGTTACTGGGAACATTCCACGCTTTTTCAAATAACTTTCTACATACGGCGGATATTCTCCCCGGACACTTAAGTCTAACATGTAAAATTCCATTAACTCTTCCGCTTTTTCAGCAGCGAGAACATCTTCCGGTCTGCATGTCTTTGGATATACAACCTGAATCGCACATACTGGTCCAATCTGTGCATCCGGGTCAATCTCCCGCAACCGTGACATCGCCATATGCTCAGCCACTGAAACATGGTAGCTCATCTGGTACATGTTCCGCATTTTCTTTTCCGGATCCTGCTCCTTATCTCCTGTCAGCATTCCTGCGGCCGTCGCGATCAACTGCTCATTTACTGTAACCCAGCGTTTTACGCGTCCTTTAAAGTGTTCAAAGCAGATTTCTGCATAACGCAAATAATCTTTTATCATACGCCTGTCTAACCATCCGCCATACGCATCTACAAGTGCCTGTGGGCACTCAAAATGATACAACGTTACAAATGGTTCGATTCCTTTTTCTAAAAGGTAATCAATTAACTGATCATAGAATGCAAGCCCTTCCATATTGGGATTTCCTGTTTCGTCTGGCATAATTCTGCTCCAGGAAAATCCCATTCTGTAAACTTTCATTCCGAGTTCTGCCATAAGATCAATATCTTCTTTCCAATGGTGATAATGATCTGATGCAATTTTATTATCTGCGATTTCAGGATTCCCTGTTCCTAGGTCTGTTGTTGCCAGTCCTTTACCGCCTTCCTGATATCCTCCTTCTATCTGAAAAGCACTTGTGGATGCTCCCCATAAAAAATTATCTGGAAATTGATTCTTATTCATATTTACTCCCCTTACTTTAAATCATCATAAGTTACTAGTTTTACCGGTTGCGCAGCCAGCCATTCTTTTACTGATTCCTCACATAACATTCCCGCTTCCATTGCACGAATTATCGTCATACTTGATGTTTTTAAAAGTGTATTGTCTATATACCCCGGATGAAAGACCATCATATCACAGGCATCCTCATGTGCATTGGCAACGGCATCCTGGATTGCCGAAAAAGGATTCTCTTCATACTGCTTAAAATCTTTTGGCATATAGCTGTAAATTTCTGTATTTCGGAACATCACCGGACCTCCGTCAAATCTCATTGCCAGATATGGCAGATGAAATTTTTGGGCGACGATTTCCAAGCCTTTAAAGAAATTGTCACTTGCCACCGCATGGCCCTCAAAATATCCCGGCTCTTTTCCTGTCAGTTCAACAAATCTGTGATATTGCGCTTCAATTTCCAGAACTACTTCATCCAGATTCACGAAATCAATTCCTTTTGCTTTTGCTTCCCTGTACTCTCTGGAAGATTTAAACATTCCATTTTCGTTACATAGACTTGGTATTCGTTTCGGATTTGTAATTGGTCTTCCTACGCATATATTCGTGTGCTGTCCCAGACAGATTTCCTTTTTATGTAAGAGTTCCAATCCATGTTTTGCATATGGCATATTAGGCATTACTCCAACCGACTTTACAACTCCTTCATTTACAGCCTTTGCAATTCCATAATTAACTCCTTCGCTGTATCCAAGATCATCTGCGCGGATTAATATCTGTTTCATTTTCATTGTCACCTCCTGAAGCATTTTCTGCTTTTTCTTTCTATACAAAATCATAACACAGAATTTTTTTATTTTGGTTTCATCCACTGTACCTTCATTTCATATTTTGAAATGATTAAATCAATTTGAAACTTTCCTAATATACCAAAAATCGCCAGCCAACAGGTTCCTCTGTCAACTGACGATTACTCAATTCTAATTCATTTCTCTATCTTATTTCTGATTCAGCTCATCCAGCTTCTTCTGTAATTCTTCTTTTGTACATAATCCAAATGTCGGCACATTTCGGATTGGCATAGAAATGGCCATGGCATCTCCCATATCATCTTGGACTGCTTCGTCTCCTTCTGTTGGTTCCTCCGCTTCTCCATCTAAACCACCAAAGAAGCTGTCTAGCTTTCCTTTCAACTCTTTTCCAAGTGCATAGGATCTTTCATCTTTCATTAATTCTCCTAACGTAGAGTTCATGGTCAGATGAAGTGGCAGTACCTGTATACTTTTCCACTGAATTGTCTTTGTAAGACGAATATCTCTTGATGATGATGCAATCAAAATCTCATATGTACCACTAGCTGCATACCAGTCCTGAATCTCCGTGTTATACCATGCAAGGCTTCTCTTATCTACCGTAAATGTCACAGTCTTTGTCTCGCCCGGATTCAGTGCAACTTTCTCGAATCCTTTCAGTTCTTTCTCCGGTCTTCTGGCTGCATTCGTCAGATCACTTACATAGAGCTGGACAATCTCTTTTCCTGCTCTGTCTCCTGTATTTGTCACATCTACTGATACTTGTAAAGTTTCACCTTCTGTCAGTGTATCTTTATCCGTCTTGACATTACTGTACTCAAATGTCGTATAAGACAGTCCATATCCAAATGGAAATGCTACTTCCATTTTCTTTTTATCATAATAACGGTATCCTACAAAAATGCCTTCGTTGTATTCAACTTTGTCGCCATCTCCAAAATTCAAATATGACGGATTATCTTCCAACTTGATTGGCAATGTCTCTGCCAGCTTTCCGGACGGATTTACATTTCCATACAAAATATTTGCCTCCGCCTGTCCGACAGCCTGCCCTCCAAGGTAAGCCTCTACCAGACCTTTCACATCATTTACCCACGGCATCTCAACTGCTGAACCATTATGAAGCACAACGATTATATTTGGCTGAACTTTTGTGATCTCTGCAATCAATTTATTCTGACACTCCGGTAAATGCATATGCTTTCTGTCATATCCTTCTGATTCAAAGGATTCTGGAAGTCCGGCAAAAATAACTGCTTTATCTGCCTGTTTAGCAATTTCGATTGCTTCCGCTGCCAGCTTCTCATCATATACATCTGTCTCTGCCGAAAATCCTTCTGCATAAATAACGTGTTCTTTTCCCTCAAGTGCATCCCATACACTTGTCACTTTAAAAGAATTTACATGAGAACTTCCGCCGCCCTGATAACGTGGATTCTTCACAAATCCGCCGATAAATGCAACCGCCTCATTTTCTTTGAGTGGTAATATTGCTTCCTCATTTTTCAAAAGAACAATAGATTCTTCCGCTACTTTCTGTGCAAACTCGTGGTCTTCTTCCAATGTTAACGGCTGTTCTTTTCGATTATCCACATATTCAAATACAATGTTTAAGATACGCTCTACCGCACGATCCAGAATAGCTTCATCCAGTGTTCCTTCCTGAACAGCCTTCACGATCTCCGCATCATTGATTCCATTTGAAGAAGGCATCTCCAGCTCCAGTCCTGCTTTCAATCCTTCTACACGATCATTTACAGCGCCCCAGTCAGACATCACATATCCTTCAAATCCCCATTCATCACGAAGCACCTCTGTTAAGAGCCATGGATTCTCCGATGCATAGATTCCATTAATTTTATTATAAGAACACATCACTGTATATGGTTGTGATTTTTTTACTGCTGTTTCAAACGCTGGCAAATAAATTTCTCGCATTGTTCTCTCGTCTACTTCCGATGACGCACTCATACGATTAAATTCCTGATTATTTGCCGCAAAATGTTTGATCGATGTTCCAACATGTCTGGACTGTACACCTTTGATAAATGCTGCTGCGGATTCTCCGGCAAGATATGGATCTTCTGAATAATATTCAAAGTTTCTTCCGCAAAGTGGCGAGCGCTTGATATTTACCGCTGGTCCTAATACAACTGACAAATCTGTTGCCTGCGCTTCATCTCCAACTGTCTCTCCCAAGATTTCCAATAATTCTCTGTCGAAAGAACAAGCACTTAAAACAGCTGGTGGAAAGCATACAGCTTTAATACTGTCATTAATTCCCAGATGATCTGCCTTATCATCCTGCTTGCGCAACCCATGAGGACCATCACTTACCATGAGGCTTGGGATTCCGAGTCTCTCAACCCCTTTCAAGTGCCAGAAATCAAGACCTGAGCACATTCCTGCTTTTTCCTCCAGCGTCATCTGACTGATTAGTTCTTTCAAATTTCTTTCCATTTTGTTACTCCTTGTTTCTTCTATATGCAAGAAAGGAAACAGAATATCGCTCCTGTTTTCTTTCCGTTACCCACATATTTGCAGAGTTTCTACATATCAGTGGGAGTTACACAAAATTTATTCCACGACAATATTGGAAATTTCTCCAATCGCTGTCTCAAGCGCAGCCGGGTCAAATGGTAAGAATCCGATATGTGACAAATCTTCCAATGAATTAGCCCCCATTTCCGGATCTCCCGATGCTGCGATTCCTGCTAATGCAGGTGTATATTTCCCAAGAATTCCCATTGCCTGTCCATCTTTTGCGATTCTCGACAAGGTAGTATTTCTTCCGTATGGTTTTCTCAAATATTCTTTTGGTTCATATGAAAAGTCATAACTTCCTGCTGACAATGTCATCTGCTCCTTCTCATAGCCCGGAAGTTCCACTACAGCTTCACAATTAAACGGAACTTCAACATGAACTGTAAATGTTCCATCTTTTTCAATTTTCCAGTTACATACATAACGACCGCTGACAGAATCATAACTGCATGCGATTTCCGGAATACGCACATCCGGATGCGGTGCGATTGCAACTTTTCCAAATCCTGCCTCTAACGGACGAATTCCCGCTGCATATGCATAGACAAATTCCATAACAGAACCATATGCGTAATGATTCAATGAATTCATTCCTGTGTCACTGATTGTGCCATCCGGCATAACAGAATTCCATCGCTCCCAAATGGTTGTTGCTCCAAGATTTACACTGTAAAGCCAACTTGGAAATCCTTCTTTTAACAGAAAATCATATGCCAATTCATATTCTCCTACTTCTGCAAGTACTGTACACAGAAGCGGTGCTCCTACGAATCCACATTTAATCTGATACATGTCCTGCTTCAATCTTGCCTTGAACTGTTCTACCATCCGCTCACGATCCAGATAAACTTTAAATTTCAATGCAATCACATACGCTGCCTGTGTATCAATCGCAAGTCTTCCTGTCGGTGTAAAAAATTCATCCAATACTGCCTTCTTAATTTTCTCTTCTAACTCACAATAATGTACCGCATCTTCTGCTTTATTTAAAACTTCTGCCATCTGACGCACAATCTGTGCGGAACGATAATAATATAGCGAAGAAATAAATGTATCATTTGTACTTCCTTTGAAACTGGTCGGTGTCGGTCCATCCAATGCAAGCCAATCGCCAAAAGTATCCATGAAATCAAAAAGATATTTGCGTTCTCCCCTCGCCGCATCGCCTCTATCAATAAAGTCTACCCAGTCCTTCATTAGCGGATAACAGTATTCCATTTCTTCTTCATTTCCAAAATAAGTATACAGTGTATTTGGTAAAAATGTTGCGATATCTCCCCATACACTACCTGCCTTCTCTGTATGTCCAATGTTTGGAAGAAAGTTCGGCATACCACCAGCCAGAACTTTCTGCTCATCTCTTAAATCTTTGATGAACTTATGGAAAAACGCTCTTGTGTCCATATGATAGCTTGCCGTTGGTGCAAATACTTGTGCATCTCCGGTCCAACCAAGTCTCTCACTTCTCTGCGGACAGTCTGTCGGCATATCAATAAAATTCGATTTCTGACCCCAGACCGTATTCTGGTAAAGACGATTAATCTTTGCATCTGATGTTTCAAGAGAACCTGTTCTGCGAAGATCTGAATAAATCACTTTTCCTACAAAATCTTCTTTATCCAACTCGCCCGGCCATCCTGTTACACGTACATAACGGAATCCGAAAAATGTAAAATGCGGACGTACCACTTCTTCTCTTCCATCAGAAATATATACAAACTGCGATTTAGCATCGCGATAATTTTTATTATAAAAATTACCCTGCTGAAGAATTTCTCCAAAATCTAATACAACCTTTGTTCCCTTCGGAAAGTTTGCTTTAAACTCTACAAACCCTGCAAAGTTCTGCCCCATATCCAGCACGATTTCTTCCGCAGGAGTATAAATGATATCCTGTACTGCGATTGTCTCTTTCTCAACAACAGGGATGCTTAAACGATCCAGTAAATGTTCTGTTGAAAGATTTTTTGTCTCTGTCTGCTCTTCCGGATGCTCCAGCACTTCCACCGGTTTCTTCTCATTTTCTTTGCCATCCCACAACTGACGGTTTAAAATTTCTCCAAAATAGATTCCTGAATCTTCAATATCTGATCCGTAATACTTCCAACTGTCATCTGTCACAACTGTCTCTTCTGTTCCGTCTGCGTATTCCAGATGAAGTTCTCCGATGGCTGCCATGCGGCTTCCGTAATTCTTGTCTGTCATTCCAAGACCGAACGTTCCCATATACCATCCTTTACCAAGCAGTACGGATAATGTATATTCCTTCTCCTCTTTCAGGGATTCTTCCATCGGGAATGTGAGAACCTGTATTCCGAATTCATAATCATTGATGTATGGTGTCAGATATTCTTCTCCGACTTTCTCTCCATCCAGATATGCCTCGAACATACCAACACCTGTCATATATACTCTGGCACGTTTCACCTCTTTTTCTACCGCAAATGTTTTCTCTAATACCGGATGAAATGTGTCTTCTTTTGCAGGAGCAATCCATTTTCCAGTCCATGCTTCATCCATTTTACCTGTTTCAAATGTTGCGATATCACTAGTTACACATTCTCCTGCGTCAGTTGTCACTGTCACGCGATAATAATATGTTGTACGAGGCTTCAATTCGACATCCAGTTTTTCACCATTTTGTTTTAAATCTGCTGCTTCTTTTTTATATAAAATTTCTTCAAAATCTTTCGACTCACTGACTTCAATGACTGCATTGGTCTGTTTCTTTCCCTCTGCTTCTTCTACGTTCCAGGAACATAACAGATAGTCATAAGTAAATCCGACCGGATTTTCGATTCCATTGATTCTTACATTTGTGATTTTCAAATTCATTTCCTCCTATTACTGATCTCGATAATAGACTTCTTACAATACTTATTGTATCGGAATCACAAATATTCTGCTATGTAGTTTTTTGTTATCTATCCGACTTTTTTTCAGATAAGATAAAACCAGGGGGACGGGTACAGTGGCTCTGTACCCGTCTCCCTGGCTTTTCTCAATGTTTAGAATTTCAAATCAATCTTACCGCAGAATGGATCAATCGGTGATGTTCCCTTAAACTCACTTCGTCCCATCATTTTATCCACAACAGCATCCATTACATATTCTGAATTGCAATATCCATTGATGTATGTCTTCACCATCGGCGCATCCAGCAGATGGTATGGATTTCCAACGCTGACAAATGCAACCGGAAGCTCGTGTACCATCCAAGGCATATTGTTTCCAAGCCCAAACATCGTATGCCAGTTCAGACGAGATACTGTTTTGTTTGAAGCTGTCTCAATATTTGCCAGATACAGTACCAGATCATAACGGCTCTTGAAGCTTTCTACAGTATCCTCCATAACTTCAAATCCTTCTTTTTCATATACTGTAACTTCAAATCCCTCTTTTTCCAGTTTCTCCTTGAAATATGGTGTTACTCTTTCGTTTGACGGGAAATCTCCCATAATCTCAAGTAATACGCGTTTGTGCTTCTCTGGATTCAATGGCAGAAGATTCTGTGTATCTTTTACCAAAGTTACCCCCTGATCTGCACATTCTTTTGCCCATGTATCATGCTTCTCACATTTTAAAATATCCAAAGCTTCCGGTCCCGGAACTAAAGTTCCTTCGGCTTTTTTCTGTGGCAGCTTCATTGCTGCTTTAGTAGCAAGAATACGTTTTACTGCTTCTTCCAATCGCTCTTCCGAAAGAAGTCCATTTTTATAGCCATCAAACATGTACTGCATATCTTCGTCCATGTTGCGGTTGAAAAGAATCACATCGCATCCATTTTCAATACAAAGTGGTACTGCCTTAGCACGTTCTTCTGCACTACAAAATCCAACCATCGGTGTTGCATCTGTTGTAATCAGTCCGTTGAATCCTAATTTTTCACGGAGCAGATGCTTCATCAGATTTTCAGACAATGTTGCAGGAATAATTTTCTCGCATGGTTTCTTGTCAAAATATTCTTCATATGCAGGCATTGCAATATGTGCAGCCATAACTGTCAGTGTTCCTGCCTCGATCATTTCTTCATAAATTTTACCATATGTCTTGTCCCACTCTTCACAGCTCAAAGAGTTCACACTGGTCAGAAGGTGCTGATCACGCTCGTCCACGCCATCTCCCGGGAAATGTTTTACTGATGTGGCAACGCCTTCTTCCTGTGCTGCTTTTATATATCCTTTTCCCATGTTAATGACTGTCTGAAGATCATCTCCGAATGTACGAACATTTGTGATTGGATTATGATAGTTCTGATCCAGATCCACTACCGGTGCGAAAGACCAGTTTACACCAACTGCCGCGCCCTCACTGCAGCTTACTTTACCGAGCTGATATGCTTTTTCTGCATCCTGAGTTGCAGCCACCAGCATTTCACGTCCAAAATAAGTTCCTTCTATAGCAGAACCATTTCCGCCATATTCCAAATTTGATGCTGTGAGAAGCGGAATCTTTGATGCATCCTGCAATACTTTATGTGCCTGGCGAAGCTCTTCTCCCGGTCCTTCACGATACAACATTCCTCCGATATGTTTCGTCTCCACCAATTCTCTCAATTCATTTTCATCTTTTGTAAATACGATTGGGCAAAACAGTTGTCCAATCTTTTCTTCCAGACTCATTCCCTCATAGGTATCTTCCACCCATTTTGCTTCTTCATCTGTCAAATGAAATGGCTTTGCTTTGTAATCAAACATCTCTCAAACCTCCGTTTTTATTCTACTTATTTTATGCTTTTTGTTTTTCATATTATTTCAAGCTTGTGTACTGCTATATCCATGAACAGTACTGTTTTTACACTATCATTTTATCTAAATAATACCATTTCTTCCATGTAGAATTTTCTTATTAATCCGACTTATTTTCATTTTTAGAGCGTCGAGCAGCCAGCACGATCACCTGAAAGGTGTTGTCA
>ERZ506742.250-NODE-250-length-26197-cov-10.8492_pt1 | contig 26197 bp, 25 predicted proteins | sample MGYA00512570_ERZ506742 | MGnify/ENA metagenome assembly ERZ506742 | reverse complement strand
ACCAGTGACACGAGGATTTTCAGTCCTCTGCTCTACCAACTGAGCTATCTGGGCAAGCTCGATATATATATTAGCATACTTTTTTTGAAAGCGCAAGATATAAAATTCGGATTTTGTAAAAAAATACAGGGACAGAGACATAAAATTCATATATTTGCAAACCGGAAACGGCGAGTGGCTATTGAGATAACCGGAGAGATACAGTATAATAAGAGCCATTCGGAGGTTACAATGCAATGGCAGAAAGAAAACATATCTTGTTGGCAGCAATCAATGCAAAATATATCCATTCCAATCTGGCGGTATACAGCTTAAAGGCGTATGCGGAAAAATATCAGGACCGGATCGGTCTGGCGGAATATACGATCAATCAGAATCTGGATGATATTTTAAAGGGAATCTATCGTGATCATCCGGAGGTTTTGTGCATTTCCTGTTATATCTGGAATATTTCCTATGTGAAGAATCTGATCCGGGAAGTGCATAAAGTGCTTCCCGACACTGCGATCTGGCTGGGAGGACCGGAAGTGTCCTATGATGCGCGGAAGGTGCTGGAGGAGCACCCGGAAGTGACAGGTGTGATGAAAGGCGAAGGAGAAGTGACGTTCCTGGAACTGGCTGGATTTTATCTGGAAGGCATCTCAGAACTGGCGAAGATTGATGGAATTACCTACAGGGACGGGGATCAGATTCAGGAAAATCCGTGGAGAGGAATCACGGATCTGAGTACGATTCCGTTTGTCTACAAAGATCTGAAAAAATTTGAAAACCGCATCATTTATTATGAGTCGAGCAGAGGGTGTCCGTTCTCCTGCAGCTACTGTCTTTCCTCAATCGACAAGAAACTGCGGTTCCGTGATCTGGAACTGGTAAAAGAGGAATTACAGTTTTTCCTGGATCATAATGTGCCGCAGGTGAAATTCGTGGATCGAACCTTTAACTGCAAGCACGATCATGCGATGGCAATCTGGAAGTATCTGATCGCTCACGATAACGGAATTACGAATTTTCACTTTGAGGTGGCAGCGGATCTGTTAAATGAGGAAGAGATTGCACTGATCCGCACAATGCGTCCGGGAATGATCCAGCTGGAGATCGGTGTGCAGTCGACGAATCCGGATACGATCCGGGAGATCCACAGGAAAATGGATTTTGCCCAGGTATCCGAAGTGGTGACACGGGTGCAGGAAGGGCATAACGTACACCAGCATCTGGATCTGATCGCGGGACTTCCCTATGAAGATTATACTTCCTTTGCAAAATCCTTCTGCGATGTCTACCGTCTGCGGCCGCAGCAGTTGCAGCTGGGATTTCTGAAAATGTTAAAGGGATCCTTTATGTATCAGGCGGCACCGGAGTACGGTTGTGTCTGCCAGAGCCGGGAGCCTTACGAGGTGCTGTATACCAAATGGCTGCCATATGAGGACGTTCTGCGGCTGAAACTGGTGGAAGAGATGGTGGAAGTCTATTATAATAGTAATCAGTTCGGGAAAACCCTGCTTGCGATAGAAAAATTATTTGACAATCCATTTGCGCTGTATGAAGCGCTGGGGGTATTTTATGACAAAAAAGGGTATATGAACATTTCACATACCAGAATCCGCCGATACGAGATTTTGCAGGAATTCCTGCAGGAATATGTAGCGGAAGAGCAGATGGAATATTACCGCCAGCTGATGATTTATGATCTATACGCAAGAGAAAATATGAAGACCCGGCCGGCATGGGCGAAGGATCTGAAAGCGTATAAGAGAGAGATCCGGCAATTTTATCTGAAGGAAGAAGAGACACATGCGTATCTGCCGGAATATGCAGGATACGATGAAAAACAGCTGGCGCGTATGACGCATCTGGAACGGATGGACTATGATCCGGATACCGGTGCGAGGGAAGCGTGCTGGATCCTGTTTGATTACCGGAGCAGGGATGTACTGACGTACGATGCGAAAACGGTAAAATTACCGGTAGTTGACATAATGTAAGAGAAAGGAAAAGAAAACACGATGGAAAAAACAGCATGTCCGTCCAGCTATGTGGTTGTAGATCTGGAGACCACGGGGCTGTATCCGTCTCAGGATCGGATCCTGGAGATCGGAGCAGTCAAGGTTCTGGACGGAGAGGTGACCGATACGTTTTGTATGTTTGCAGATCCGCAGATGAAGATTCCGGAGCGGATCCGGGAACTGACGGGAATTACACAGGAAATGGTGGAAGGACAGCCGACACCGGCAGAAGCAGTGCGGGCATTTCTGGATTTCTGCGGGGAACAGGATCTGATGGGGCATAATCTGATCTTTGATTACAGCTTTCTGAAACATCAGGCGGCGGATCAGAAAATCCCGTTTGAGAAAAACGGGATCGATACGCTGAAGATCGCAAGAATCCTGCTTCCGGATCTGGAGAGCAGGAGTCTGACGAATCTTTGCGGCTATTTTCAGATTGATCGGGCGCACGCCCACCGTGCATATCACGATGCACTGGCAACGCATGAATTGTATCAGCATCTGGTGCGGATCGCTGAAGAAGGACAGGAGCGGATCTTTCAGCCGAAACAGTTACAGTATAAAGTAAAACGGCGTGGTCCGATCACTCCGGCACAAAAAGCATACTTGAATGATCTGGTGAAATATCATAAAATAGAATTGGATGTGTCTATTGACAGCCTCACCAAAAATGAGGCATCCAGGAAAATCGATACGATTATTGCCCGGTACGGGCGCATGAAGAGGTGAATGAAAAATGAATATGTGGAAGAAAAACGGAAGACAGATCGTAGCGGGAATTATTGCAGTCATACTGGTACTTGCAATGGTGGTTCCGATGATTCTGGAAGTAATGTTATAAGGGATTGACATACAGATGAAGAAGAAAATAATGGCGGCCCTGCTGGCGGGAGTAATGATGTTACAGCAGCCGGTCAGCGGATGGTGCGCGCAGAATACAGACAGCGCCCAGCAGTCGGAAACCGATGAAGTAACCCTTGACACCGGTACATCCAACAATGCTGTCACCGGAGAACGGACGATTCTGGATCATATTTATCTGGAAAGTGTGGATCTGTCCGGCATGACGAAAGAAGAAGCACAGGAAGCGGTGCAGTCCCGTGTAGACGAGATTACCGGATACCAGATCATTCTTCACATGGATGATATGTCCAACGGAGTGACAGCAAAAGAACTGGGTGTTACCGGGGATAATGACGGTACGATCCGGCAGGCGATGGATGTGGGACAGGTTGGTAATGTGATCCGACGCTATAAAGTAAAGAAAGCTCTGGAAAAAGAAGACCTTCAGCTGGATATTTCCTGGCAGGTGGACAGTGACAGCATGCGGACAGCACTGGAACAATATTGTGTGCCGATGAACCGGGAAGTAGTGGATTACAGCCTGACAAGAGAGAATGATCAGTTTCAGATCACGAACGGTGTCCGTGGGGTTTCTCTGAATGAGGATGCCTCTGTGGATAAATTAACGGATTATCTGGAACATGTGTGGAGAGATGGTCCGGGGAACCTGGATCTCGATGTGGAGATTACCGAGCCGAAAGGTTCTCAGGAAGAACTGGAAAAGGTAAAAGATATCCTGGGACAGGGAAGTACGGATTATTCTGCCAGCAGTGCTGCGAGGGCGACAAATGTAAAAAACGGAACCTCCAAACTGAATGGCAAAGTTATTTATCCGGGTGATGAGATTTCCGTCTGTGATAATATGGTACCATTTACCGAAGAAAACGGGTATGAACCGGCAGCCTCTTATGCCAATGGTACGGTGGTGGAATCATTTGGCGGAGGTATCTGCCAGGTATCTACAACGCTGTATCAGGCGGTTTTGCAGGCAGAACTTGAAGTGACGGAACGCCACAATCATTCAATGATCGTAAAATACGTGGAACCATCCATGGATGCGGCGATCGCGGAAGGAGCGAAGGATTTTCGGTTTGTGAATAATACGGAAGCGCCGATCTATATTGAAGGTTATGTTTCCGGTGGAAAGATCTATTTTAATCTATATGGACAGGAATATCGATCTGCGGACAGAACCGTTACCTATGAAAGCGAAACGCTGGAAACGATCAATCCGACAACAGAGCTGACAGCAGACTCGGAAAAAGCATTTGGCAGTATCACACAGACACAAAGTGCCCATACAGGTTACAAAGCACGCCTGTGGAAAATTGTCACGGAAAACGGGCAGCAGGTCAGCAAAGAAGAAGTAAATAACAGTTATTATCAGATGACACCGAATAAATACAAAGTCGGTGTAAAAACCAGCAGTACAGAGGCGTCCAGTGCCATGTATACGGCAATAGCAAACAATGATCTGAATCAGGTCTATGTGGTGCTGAAGCGGTATGGCGGCTGACAGATGTAGAGGAGAAAAACATGAAGATAGGTAAACTGCCGGAACCGGTATTGATCCGTTCGGTATTAAAACAGGTAAAACACAGAAGAGAGGAAGTCCTGGTTGGTCCGGCGGTCGGACAGGACTGCGCTGCCCTTGAGGTGGGCGAGGATGAAGTTTTGGTGATGTCCACAGATCCGATCACGGGAACCGCAAAAGATCTGGGGCATCACAGCATCCACATCACGGCAAATGATCTGGCTGCAGCCGGTGCAGATCCGGTGGGTGTGATGCTGACCGTAATGATTCCGGATACCGTCGAAGAGCCGGAGATCCGGAAAATGATGCAGGATGCGGAAGAAACCTGCGAAAAACTGCATATGGAAATCCTCGGCGGACATACCGAGATCACAAACGTGGTAAATCAGCCACTGATCTCTGTGACCGGTGTTGGCAAAATGAAGAAAGAAAATCTGCGCACGGTATCCCAGATCCGCCCGGATCAGGATATCATCGTGACGAAATGGATCGGTCTCGAGGCAACGACGATTCTCGCGAAAGAAAAAGAAGAAGAACTCAAAAAAAGATTTCCGGCAGTTCTGGTCGATACGGCAAAAGATTTCGACCAGTATCTGTCGGTGGTACCGGAGTCACGGATCGCAGTGAAACATGGTGTATCTTCTATGCATGATATAACAGAGGGCGGCGTCTTCGGTGCGTTCTGGGAGATGGCGAGCGGAGCCGGTGTCGGTCTGGAAGTGGATCTGAAGAAAATCCCGATCCGTCAGGAAACCGTGGAAATCTGTAATTATTTCGGTGTCAATCCTTACCAGATCATGTCCAGCGGTTCCATGATGATCGCGGCGGACGATGGTCACGAACTGGTGAGAAAACTGGAACAGGCAGGTATCCATGCCGTTGTGGTAGGCCGTACCAACAGCGGTAACGACCGGATCCTGCGAAACGGTGAGGATGTCCGTTATCTGGATAAACCGCAGCCGGATGAGTTATACAAAGTAATGGGGTAAGAGAAAATGGCAAAGTTAAATATTGTTCTTTATGAGCCGGAGATCCCGTCAAATACAGGAAATATCGGACGAACCTGTGTGGCAACAGGAACGAGACTGCATCTGATCGAGCCGCTGGGCTTCCGGTTAAATGAAAAATCAATCAAACGTGCAGGAATGGACTACTGGGATGATCTGGATGTCACCCGGTATATCGATTATCAGGATTTCCTGGAGAAGAATCCGGGAGCGAAGATCTATATGGCATCGACAAAAGCACCGCAGACCTATACGGAAGTGCAGTATGAGGAAGATGCCTACATTATGTTCGGAAAAGAAAGCGGCGGGATCCCGGAAGAAATCTTACTGGAAAATCAGGAGACGGCGATCCGTATTCCGATGATGAACGATATCCGTTCGCTGAATCTGAGCAATTCCGTGGCAATCGTGCTCTACGAGGCACTGCGGCAGCACAATTTTGATCATATGCAGTTGGGCGGTCATCTGACCAAGTATGAGTGGAAATAAAAAAATAATCAAAGAAAAAGTAAAGCAAGGGAATCAGCCGGTTCCCTTGCTTTTTTCTAATGTAAAGATAAATTCGGTACCGACTCCCTCGGTACTGATGACATTGATATTCTGATTGTGTGCGGCAATGATCTCGCGGACGATCGAAAGTCCGAGACCGGTACCTTTGCGGTCCTTGCCGCGGGAAGAATCGATCTTGTAGAAGCGATCCCAGATCTTGTGCTGTTTTTCTTTTGGAATCCCCACACCGGAATCTTTCACAGATACAAAAACCGTACCGTGCCGTTCGGAGGTTTCCGCTTTGATGATCGAGTTATCGGAACTGAACTTGATTGCATTGTCGATCAGGTTATACAAAACCTGCTGGATCTGTTCCATATCGGCATGTACCATCAAAGTTTCCGATTCGAGATGCAGTTCGATCGTGATCATTTTCTTGCGGCAGATCGCCTCGAAAGTGGCTACCGTATTTTTGATCGTGCGGTTGATATCGAAGTCTTTCATATGCAGAGGCCGTCCTTTGGAATCGAGTTTATCCAGCGTCAGAAGGCTCTGCGTCAGCTTTTCCAGGCGTTCGGTCTCATCAACGACGATTTTCAGGTAACGATCCTGCATCTCCGGCGGGATCGTTCCGTCCATGATCGCTTCTACAAATCCCTTGATCGAGGTCAGCGGGGAGCGGAAATCATGCGAGACATTTGCAACAAACTTATGCTGATATTCTCCCGATTTGCTTAGCTCTCCGGACATATAGTTCAGGGTATCGGCGAGATAGCCCATCTCGTCATTGGTGGTGACGGGGATGTTATAGTCCAGATTTCCGGCGGCGTACTCATTGGCTCCGGCGGTGATCTTTTTCAGCGGCTGGTAGACGGAATGAGAAAAGAGTGCCAGGATCAGAAGAGAACAGAGCAGCAGGATCGCAAACACGATATAAACCGGACCGAGAACCGATTCTTTCTGATCAATGATCACGGTCATGGGAAGGTGGATCGACACATACCCTTTGGTGGACAGATTTTTAGTGATCGGAACCAGGGTACTGACCATGTCTTCCTTAAAATACCCGTGAAAAGTGCCTGTGATATAACTGTCTGACCCCATGATCGCCGGATCAAAGTTTTTGATCGCTTTTTGTGCCTCGGAACTGTAAGCTTTGCTCGTATCGATCAACGGCTGCCCGGACGGATTCAGGATGAGAATCCGGGAATCCTGAAAGGCAGAGAGCGTTTTTAACTGATTATAGGCAGCTTCCACATCTTCACTGTCGGAATAATCGGTATTTGCCTGATAGGAGGCGAGAGAGATCGCTTCTTTATACAGGGCGGCGCCGGTATCTTCCAGGATGTGATTCTGGATCAGAGAAGATCCCAGTGTGGCGATCAGAACCGTTCCGAGAACGCCCAGAAGAATATACGCCATGATAAATTTGGAATACAGTGTTCGTTTCATCAGGATTTAACCTCGAATTTGTAACCGATGCCCCAGACGGTACTGATGGACCATGACGGATGATCTTTGATCTTCTCGCGCAGTCGTTTGATATGTACGTCCACGGTACGGGTATCGCCGATGTACTCATATCCCCAGATATGGTCTAACAGCTGTTCCCTGGTAAATACCTGGTTGGGTGAGGAAGCAAGAAAATACAAAAGTTCCAGTTCCTTTGGCGGCATATCGATCGTCACACCCTGATAGACAACGGAATAGTTGGTCAGATTGATGATCAGATCCGGGTATTCCACGTATTTTCCTGCCGGTACTGCCGGAGCAGAAGGGGCAGGCTGGAAACGGCGGAGAACCGCTTTGACGCGGGCAACCAGTTCCTTGGAATCAAATGGTTTGATCATATAGTCATCCGCGCCGAGTTCCAGTCCGAGTACCTTGTCAAAGACTTCTCCTTTGGCGGAGAGCATGATGATCGGTACATTGGATTTGTGGCGGATCTCCCGGCAGACCTGATAGCCGTCCATACCGGGAAGCATCAGATCCAGGAGGATCAGGTTTGGCTGAAAGGAAGGAAACACACTTAAAGCTTCCTCACCGTCGTTTACAATCTTACATTCAAAACATTCTTTGGTAAGATAAAGAGATATCAGTTCGGCGATGTTGTTGTCATCGTCTACAATCATTATTTTCTGTTTGGATACCATAAAAAACTCCTTGTCGTACTATAGCGACTTATTTTTATTTCTTAAAGTTAACAATCGTAACACCGGCATCGCCCTCGCCAAATTCAGCGAGATGGAAAGAAGAGACGTATTTTACCCGGCGTAGATAGTTATGGATGCCTTTTCTGAGGGCACCGGTACCTTTTCCGTGAACGACACGGACACTTGGAATATGTGCCAGATATGCATCATCCAGATATTTATCCAGTTCCGCGATGGCTTCGTCGACGGTGCGGCCAAGCAGGTTGATTTCAATGCCGACAGAGGAAGATTTGGACATCTTGATCTTACCGGCGCTGGTGCGCTGCATATTCGGTGCGGAGATCACGGTTTCTTCCTGTAACAGTACCAGATCGGAGATATGGATCTTGGATCGCATAATACCCATCTGTACCAGAAGATACCCTTTCGCATCCGGGAGGGTGCTTACGGTTCCCTTGAGGTTCAGGCTCAGCACTTTTACGCCGTCGCCCAGATGCAGATCGGAAGGTTTCAGATTGCCTGTGACCTTCTTTTCTTTCTTGGACATATTGCTTTCGACCTTGTTCATCTTCTTACGGAGATTCTGTCGTTTATTTTCCATTTCTTTGATGGAAATATTGGCTTTTCCGAATTTGTTAAAGTCTTTGATCGTCTGATCCGCGTATTCTTTCGCATCACGCAGGATCGCGTGCGCCTGCTCATTGGCTTCGCGGAGGATCCGGTCACGCTGCTGGTTCAGCTTTTCCTGCTTGGTCTCCAGTTGTTTTTTCAGATCTTCTACTTCGGACTTGTAGCGGGCGATTTCCATGCGTTCTTTTTCAATAGTGATACGGTTTTCTTCGAGGGTGGAGATCACATCCTCGAAGGATTCGTCTTCCTGGCTGATCTGCTGTTTCGCATCGTCGATAATATACGACGGCAGCCCCAGCTTGCTGGAAATGGCAAATGCATTACTCTTACCCGGAACACCGATCAGTAAACGGTAGGTAGGACGAAGCGTCTCCACGTCAAATTCACAGGAAGCATTTTCCACACCCGGAGTAGAGAGGGCATAGACTTTTAACTCGCTGTAATGGGTGGTTGCCATGGCGCGGATGCCCTGCTTTTGCAGATAGTTTAGGATCGAGATTGCCAGTGCGGCACCTTCCGTCGGGTCGGTACCTGCTCCCAGCTCATCGAAGAGAACGAGGGATTTCGGATCAGCCTTTTCGATAAAGGAAACCACGTTGGTCATATGGGAGGAGAAGGTACTGAGCGACTGCTCGATACTCTGCTCGTCTCCGATATCCGCATAGACTTCCTCAAAAACAGACAGTTCGGAACGGTCAAGTGCAGGAATGTGAAGACCTGCCTGTCCCATCAGGGTAAGAAGACCGACCGTTTTTAAAGAAACGGTCTTACCACCGGTATTCGGACCAGTGACGATCAGCAGATGAAATTCTTTTCCCAGATGAATATCGATCGGCACGACTTTCTTCTTATCGATCAGCGGATGACGGCCTTTGCGGATATTGATATAGCCTTTGGTATTAAAGATCGGCCGTGTGGCGTTCATATCCATGGCGAGGGCAGCGCGGGCGAAAATAAAGTCCAGTTCTACCAGATTTTCCAGGTTATAGCGAAGGTTTTCGCGTTCCTGGGCAGCCATGTTACTCAAAGAAGCAAGGATGACTTCGATCTCTGCCGCCTCTTTCATTTCGAGATCGCGGATCTCATTGTTCAGTTTTACGATTGCCATCGGTTCGATAAAAAGAGTGGAACCGGTGGAGGACTGGTCATGGATCATACCCGGAACCTGTCCTTTGTATTCGGCTTTGACCGGGATACAGTAACGTCCGTTTCGCATGGTGATCACGGCATCCTGCAGATAGGTTCGGGCGGAACCGTTGACCATACCGGCAAGCTGTGTATGGATGCGTTCGCCGGTCACTTTCATCGAACGACGGATCTGTTTTAAGGCAGCACTTGCGTCATCGGCGATCTCATCTTCGGAGAGGATGCAGCGGCGGATCTCTGCATTTAACAGTGGCAGAGGTTCGAGTGCATCAAAAAGATCGTCCAGAGAATCCCGCTGTGCAGTTTCTTTTTCCCGGCGTCCGTAGGATTTTACCCGGGAGGTGTTGTCCAGAAGGGCACAGATCTGCAGAAGTTCGATGATACCGAGGGTACTTCCGATCTCCAGACGTTTCAGGGAACCGCGGATATCTTTGGCACTGCCGAAGTTGATGTTTCCTTTCTGAAACAGACGGGACAGCGCGTCCTGGGTCTGTTCCTGCTTATATTCAATCTCTCCCAGAGAACAGGAGGGAAGGAGATCTTCGCAGCGGATCTTTCCGAGAGGGGAAGAAGCGTGGGCTGCGAGCATCTCGATGATTTTCGTGTATTCGAGTGTTTTTAAAGCTTTGTTGTTCATAATGTTAAATCCTTTCTATACGCTTTATTTTACCCTATCTGCCAGGGAAAGGAAAGGCAAAAAAGGGAGGCGGAAAAAGTTTTTTCTCTATGTCATAAAATGTTCATATCTATTTGATAAAATATTAAGGAAATTTTCAGGCAGCAGCTGTCTTTTCGATGTGTTCCGAATATGGGAAGAGATATCCGGATACAGGGAAAACGGCGCAGTTACAGTTGGAGTCAGAAACAGGAGACTACGCGTATGGATAAAAAGAAAGATCACAAGCAGGACGAGTACGATTTTTACCGGGAAGTGATGAAAAAGAAGCCTCTGGATAAACGAAAAATCGCGATAAGTATGGCGGGAGTGGCAGCAGGTGCTGTGCTGTTCGGTGTGATTGCGGCTTTTGTATTTGCAAAGGTGGAGCCTTATTTCGAACCGGAAGAAGAGCAGCCGAGAGTGAGTATCGTGGACGGAACCGGGACGGATGAGGACGAAGAAAAAGAACCGCAGCAGGAGATACCGGAAGAGGAAAACGGGGACGATCAGACCGATGAAAGCGACACAACAGCTGCGGATACATCCAAAGAGCCGATGACGCTGCAGGAGTATTCGGACCTGTATCAGCAGATCTCGGAGGCGGCAAGTGAGCCGAAGCGTTCCGTGGTGATCGTACAGGGATTTACCAATGATGTAGACTGGATGAATAATTCTTTTGAGGATGAGAAACAGGCATCCGGCTTTGTTGTGGCAGACACAGGGAAAGAATATTATGTGCTGACGGAATACCGGGTTGTGGATACGGTGGACCGGATCCTTGTGACTTTCTGTGATGGCAATACGGTGGACGGTCATTTCGTCAAACAGGATGCAGCCACAGGACTCGCGGTGATCCAGATTGCGAGAAATGATCTTGGCAAAGAGACCAGGGATGCAATCGCAGTGTGTGAACTGGGAAGCGCATCTTCGGTGAATCAGGGAGATCTGGTACTGGCACTGGGAAGTCCGTCCGGTTATCCGGATTCGGTAGTCTGCGGCCGGGTGACTTCCACAACAAATGTGAAAAGTACGGTGGACAGTGAATATCATCTGCTTACGACGGATATTATGGGAAACAGCGAGGGAAGCGGGGTTCTGGTCAATCTGGACGGAAAGATCGTGGGTGTGATCGCGCAGTCTTTTTCCGGGGAGGCGGATACCGGGGTGGTGACGGCATTATCAATCTCGGATCTGCGGAAACTGATTGAGCAACTGTCAAATAATGAAGATCTGATATACCTCGGTGTCCGGGGACAGGATATCAGCAGCAGTCTCTCACAGAAAACCGGAATTCCTACAGGTATTTATGTAAACTCCGTGGAGGAAGATTCTCCGGCAATGAACGCTGGGATCCAGAACGGAGATGTGATTGTGAAAGTGGGAAATGAAAGTGTCGAGACGCTGTCGAGACTGCGAACACGCCTGGATCAGTCGAAAAAGGATCAGAAGATCAAAGTGACGGCGATGCGAAAAGGTGCGGAAGGATATGTGGAAATAGTGTTTGACGTAACGCTGGATGCGTTATAAACTATAAAAGAATCTGTAAAAAAAGAATAGTGAGATAAAAAATGTGGTATAGGGACGATGGCTTTCTATACCACAAAACTTCTGCGGAGTTTTCACTGACAGAAAATCAGGCAGAAAGACGGAAGGAGATTATATGAAATTTATTCAGGAATTTTTTGAGGGATGCCGGGTGTCCGGAATTTACCTTTGTAAACATAAACAGGCAGCAGTGACAAAAAACGGAAAACCATATGAAAATGTGATTCTGCAGGACAAGACCGGGACAATCGATGCCAAGATCTGGGATCCGAATTCGCTGGGGATTGATGATTTTGAAACACTGGATTATATTGAAATCATGGGAGATGTCACCAATTTTGCAGGTGCACTGCAGCTGAACATCAAGCGTGCAAGAAAAGCCCGTGAGGGAGAGTACGATCCCACCGATTATCTTCCGGTGAGCAAATGTGATATCGACGAGATGTACGGAGAACTGATGGCGATTATCAAAACCATCCAAAATCCATACCTGTCCCGTCTGTTAGAACTGTTTTTTGTGGAGGATGAAGCATTCATCAAACGCTTCCGCTTCAATTCCGCAGCCAAGACAGTACACCACGGTTTTGTGGGCGGACTGCTGGAGCATACGTTAAATGTGACCAAACTCTGCGATTTTTATACGAAAGCCTACTCTGCACTGAACCGCGACCTGCTTCTGACCGCAGCAATCTTTCATGATATCGGAAAGACGAAAGAAATTTCTGCATTTCCGATGAATGATTATACCGATGACGGACAGTTGCTGGGCCATATTATGATTGGAGCGGAGATGCTCCACGATGCGATCCGTGAGATCCCGGATTTCCCGGCAAAAGTGGAGAGTGAGTTAAAGCACTGCATCCTGGCGCACCATGGAGAACTGGAATACGGTTCCCCGAAGAAACCGGCACTGATGGAGGCGGCAGCGCTGAATATGGCAGACAACACGGATGCCAAGATGGAAACATTTACCGAGCTTTTCGACAATGCGAAAGATCCGAACGAATGGCTTGGCTACAACCGGCTGTTTGAATCAAATATCCGTAAAACCAGTATGTAAAGAAAGGGCAGATCCATGGAATACAAAAAGAACGATCTTCTGACTGTAACCATCGAGGATATGGGACATGACGGGGAAGGAATCGGAAAAGTGGACGGTTATACCGTATTTGTAAAAGACACAGTGATCGGCGATAAAGTACAGGCAAAGATCATGAAGGCGAAGAAAAATTACGGTTATGCCAGACTGGTGGAGATCATGGAGCCGTCGAAAGACCGGGTCGAGCCACGCTGTGCGTACGCCCGTCAGTGCGGCGGCTGCCAGATCCAGGCACTTTCTTATGAAAAACAGCTGGCATACAAACAGCAGAAGATCGAAAATAATCTGATCCGGATCGGCGGCTTTCAGAAAGACGAGATTCCGATGCAGCCTATCATCGGCATGGAAGATCCGTACCATTACAGAAACAAAGCGCAGTTTCCGGTGGGATGCGACAAAGAAGGCCAGCTGATCGCCGGATTCTATGCCGGAAGAACCCATTCGATCATCAGCAACCGGAAGTGCTATCTCGGCGTGGAAGTCAACGAACAGATCCTGAATCTGGTGCTGGCGCATATGGAAGCATATGATATCCCGGCATATGACGAGACAACCGGGAAGGGTCTGGTGCGTCATGTACTGATCCGTTATGGATTCCAGTCGAAAGAGATCATGGTCTGTCTTGTCGTCAACGGCAGCCGCATCCCGGGAGCGGAAGATCTGATCGCAAAACTTCGCGAGATTCCGGGAATGACCAGCATTTCCCTGAACATCAACCGGGAAAAGACGAACGTGATTCTGGGAAGAAAAGGGAAACTCTTATGGGGACAGGAATACATCACCGATACGATCGGACCGATCGCCTATCAGATCTCCCCGCAGTCTTTCTACCAGGTCAATCCGGTGCAGACACAGAAACTTTACGAAAAAGCACTGGAATACGCAGGTCTGGAAGGAAATGAGACGGTCTGGGATCTCTACTGCGGAATCGGAACAATTTCCCTCTTCCTCGCCCAGAAAGCAAAACAGGTCTATGGTGTGGAAATTGTCCCGGCTGCCATTGAGGATGCAAAACGAAATGCAACGCTGAATCATATCACCAATGCAGAATTCTTTGTAGGAAAAGCGGAAGAAGTGTTGCCGGAAAAATACGAAAAAGAAGGCATCTATGCGGATGTGATCGTGGTGGATCCGCCGCGGAAAGGATGCGAAGAGAGCGTACTGGCTACGATGGTAAAGATGCAGCCGAAACGGATCGTGTACGTAAGTTGTGACTCTGCGACTCTGGCCCGGGATCTGAAGTATCTGCGTGGGGAAGGGTATGAAGTTAAGAGGGTACAGGGCGTGGACCAGTTTCCTCATACGGTGCATGTGGAGACGGTGTGCCTCTTGAGCAACCGAAATCAGATACCACGGTAAAACTCAGCGTGGATATGGATGATTACTACCGTATTAAAGATGGTAAAGAGCCTAAATAAAACCGAATAATACACTGAATCAAAGCAAGACAGAAGCTGTTGATGCGTTAGAAGATAACGTGTCAGCGGCTTTTTCTTTTTATCTGAAAATCTATTAGTCAAGTCTGAAAGGAGTCAATTCTATGGCAAAGAAAAACGTAAGAAATATGAAGGTTTGTGGACAGAGTGGTTATAAATATGAGACGGTTCCGGCAATTACATTAAAAGGAAAATGGCTGGAAGAACTGGGATTTCATCTTGGGGATTATGTACAGGTGAAATGTAAAAATGGTCAGCTGATTATCACGCCGGATGTGAATAAAGCACAGGAGCAGGAAGCAAAGACTGCATTTATGGATGAGGAGATTAAGAAACTGAAAATCAGATACCAGAATGAAAAGGAAGAAATTACTGCAAAATATGTGGCGGAGCAGAGTGCAGGCTGTTATGGAAAAAAAGCATGAGAGGGGGAGAATGTATGGCAAGGATTATAATGTGCGGATCATTTAAAGGGGGAGTTGGCAAGACTGCCAGCTCCTGGAACCTGGCGTATTCACTGGCTGAGATGGGAAAAAGGGTTCTGGCTGTTGATTTTGACAGCCAGGCAAATCTGCCAACCTGCTTCGGAGTAGAAGATCCAGCGTCTGTACCGGTGACGATTGGATATCTGATGATGAATCGGCTGGAAGATGAGGAAATGCCGGATCTGTCAGAGTTTATTCAGAGCAGAAATGGCGTGGACTTTATTCCGTCATCCATGATGCTTTCAGCAGTGGACAGTAAGCTGCGGATGGAGATGGGTTCAGAGAAGATGCTGATCGGTATTCTGGAGCCACTGAGAGGGCTGTATGACTATATTATTGTAGACACCTGTCCATCGCTCGGAACATTGACGATTAACGCACTGACGGCGGCTGATGAGGTGATTATTGCCGTCAATCCGCAGCTTCTGGCAATGATGGGATTGCAGGATTTTATCCGGACAGTGAAGAAAGTCAGAAGCAGACTGAATGACCGCCTGCAGATTGCAGGGATCCTGCTGACTATGTGTGATGCCAGAACAAATCTCTGTAAGGTAATCACAGAACAGCTGACGGAGACTTTTGATGGACAGATCCGGATTTTTAAGAGCATCATACCAAACACAGTAAAGGTGGGAGAATCAATTTATTACAGTGAGCCGCTTCTGGAGTATGCACCGGAGAATAAGGCTTGTAAAGCATACCGGAATCTGGCAGAGGAGGTGGATGGGGATGAAAGCTAATGCACCAAAAAGAAAAGTATTTCAGGACGCACTGGATCTTCTTGCTGAGGATCCGGTGAAGGATACGCCAGTGCCTGTGAACGGGATCGTTTCTATTCCTGTTGAGGAAATACATCCGTTTCATGATCATCCATTCCGGCTGTATGAGGGAGAACGCCTGGAAGATATGGTACAGAGCATCAAGGATCATGGTGTGCTGAATCCGGTGATCGTGAGGAAGGCTGCAAGGGGTTATGAAATGCTTGCAGGGCATAACAGAACCAATGCGGCAAAGATAGCAGGATTGACGGAAGTGCCGGCGATAGTGAAGACAGATCTGTCTGATGAGGATGCCTACGTATATGTAATCGAGACAAACCTGTTGCAGAGATCTTTTGCAGAACTGCTTCCATCAGAGAAGGCGGCAGTGCTGGTGGCACGTTATGAGAAGATAAGCAGTCAGGGGAAACGAAATGATATCCGGCAGGAAATCGAGGCTCTGGAAGAAACCTGTGGACACGATGTCCACAAGTCACAGAAAAGCCGAGATGGGCTTGGTGAGGAATATGGAATGACTGGAAGGAATATTGCCAGATACATGCGGCTGGACCGGCTGATTCCGGAGTTTAAGGATGCTGTGGATAAGGGGACATTGGCAATGGTAGCCGCAGTGGATTTGTCTTATCTGAATGTGAAGATGCAGAAGATGATCCAGCAGGTGACAGAGGCTGAGGGAAAGAAACTGAAACCGAAGCAGGCAGTGGAACTGCGGAAGATGGGAAAGGACATTACAAAAGAAGGAATTGAGAGTGTTCTGGCGGGTAAAGAACAGAAGAAGTCGCAGAGTGTGTCTGTGAAGCTGCCGATGGAATTGTATGAGAAATATTTTGCACAGATGGATGCCAGAGCAGTGCAGGAGATCATAGAGAAAGCACTGGAAGGATATTTGGGGAAGGAGGCAACAGGTGTTTAGAAGGGAAGATCTTGAATGTCTGGATCCGGGGTATTTTGAGATTATTTATATGGATGACCGGGATGTGACCATCATGTCCCGGAATACAGGGCATGTGTGGTATATACATAATCCGGAATATCCATTGATGGGATCCTGTATTATATTTCATAAACATAAGGTGTCTCATCCGTATCATCAGCATGGTCGTAGTAATACATTGCGGCAGGCTGTGCGGAGTATTAAGAGACATGATAAGTGGCAGATGGGTGGGAGAAAGATTAGAAATTGATATGATACGTATACGGCAAGATAATGAAAATTCTTAATGCATCTATGCACTATTAATGCTATAATTATGCTATAAAATGAATTAAACAGAAAGGATAGGAAAGATGGGATTTTCAAATGCGATAAAAGAGATTCGCAAACAATGTCTTATGAGCCAGTCAGATTTTGCGAAAGCACTTGGAGTTTCTTTTTCAACAGTTAATAGATGGGAAACAGGAAAAACATTACCAACATATAAGGCAATGAAAAATATAGAAATATTTTGTGCTCAATATAATCTTGATTTTGAGAATTTTAAAGAAGCCTGGAAGGAGGAAAAATAATGTCATTTACACATATTGATTGTTTTAGTGGTCCAGGTGGAATATGTACGGGTATGCATGCAGCTGGATTTGATACTAAAGTTGCTATTGAATTTATAAAAAGTTGTTGTGAGACTTATTCTGCAAATCATCCCGAGGTTCATGTGATTCATTCGGACATAAGAAAAGTTATGGCAGAAGATATTCTCCCATATATTCCGAAAGATGGAGTGGATTTAGTAACATCAGGCATGCCATGTGAAACCTTTTCAACAGCAGGAAATACATCCAGATCTTTTTATGATGATCGTCAGTTCCTTTTTCGCGAAGGAATACGAATTGCAGAAATTGCAAACGCAAAGATGATTCTTTTTGAGAATGTTCCGGCAATTACAACAAAAACAGTTGAAAAGGGGTCAAAAACGTTAATTGTAGATGTATTAAAAAGAGAGCTTGAAGAAGCTGGATATGTTAATTATAAAGAAGTTGTCTTAAGTGCAGAACAATTTGGAGTTCCACAACGTAGAAAGCGATATTTTGTATTGGCTTGTAAAGACCCGAAATGGGAATTGTCTATTCCTGAGCCAGATGAAAAAAATGTTGTAACTGTAAAAGAAGCATTGGCAGGATTGCCTAATGTTATTCCAAACAGTAATGAGGAAGGTAAAGAATATGAAGATCAAGAGTCGGATTACTCTAAAAAAATGAAAGACCTTGATTTTTGGAAAAGATTAAATTTTAATAATAAACTTACTTATCATATGCCAATGAAACATAGGGCGTATACGCTCGAAAGATTTGGTCTTTTGAATCAAGGGGAAAGTTTGAAAGATTTGTTTGACAGATATATAGGGGAGGAACGAATACAGTTACAGGAAAGACGTGTTTTACCAAAAAAAATGTTTATAAAAAGAAATTATCGTTTAATTGAAGAACAGCCATCCCCGACTGTTACGAGTCATTGTCTGGATGAATTTGTGCATCCTATATATAATCGTGCTTTAACTGTTAGAGAATGCGCTCGATTGCAATCATTTCCAGACTCGTATGATTTTTGTGGAGGACCGTATTTAACACCACATTTGCATAATGACATTCAAGATAAATATGAGCAAATAGGCGATGCAGTTCCTCCATTGCTTGCATATGCTTGGGGGGTAGCAATTTCGGACACTCTGAGGAGGTGTTGAAATGACATATAAAGAATATACAGAAAAAAAATATAATGAAATATTTGCTAAACAATATATGTTAGTATTAGAGGGAAGGGAATCTGAAACTGCGAAAACAACAGCAGAACGTCGTGCTCAGCATACAGCAATGTTGGTTACATTTGAAGATGCATATGAAAAATACTCAGATACGGAGAATGCAGCTGACATTTGGAACTCTATATATTCAGCACATTTAAGAAGAAAAGTAGGTGCGTTTGATTCGAGTGATTTAAATGAAGAAGTGATAGAAGGAATTATATCAGGAGCACAAAGCTGGAAGAAATGCAGTGGACATGTCTTTGAGCATTTTGTTGTAGACTATACAAGGGAGCGATTGAAGAAATATAATATTAGATTTCTTTTGCAGAAAGAACTTACTTCTCTTATACATGAAGGAAAAATAAAGAATGATCCATCAGATGGGATAGAATCGATGGCAAGAAGTGAAGATTTTGATGTATACGCAGTAGTAAATGTAAATGGTAATCTTCTTGTTTTTGGATGTATTCAGGTTAAAACAAGTATCAGAGATAGAGTGGGACGTGACGTAAGTTTTTCTGGACCTGCAATGGAAAGACATTTTTGGGCGCCGGCGGTTGTTCTTGATGGTGCTTATTTAGCCATGCCGAAATTTAACATGATGGTTAATGGTGGAGGTGAAACTAAATACAAAGAAAATGGATGGCACGGCATGTATTCAATGGCAAATATTGATACGGATGACAGGATTTATGCAGATAGTAAATTGGAACTCTTAATTGAACACGCTGAAGAAGCTGCTTTAAAATTTACATCGGCCAGACAACGATTGGATCATTATTGGAGAGCAATGAAAAAATTAGAGAAGGAAAGATCATGATATGGATATTTTGACGCCGGAACAACGTCGAAAAAACATGCAACATATTCATTCAAAAAATACATCTATTGAAATGGCATTGCGAAAAGCACTTTGGAATAAAGGATATAGATATAGAAAGAACTATTCTCAGCTTCCAGGTTCTCCGGATATAGTTTTGACAAAATACAAAATTGCTATTTTTTGTGATGGAGAATTTTTCCATGGTAAAGATTGGGAGATTTTAAAACCGCGTTTAGAAAAAGGAAAAAATGGAGAATTTTGGGTAAGTAAAATATCCAGAAATCGAGAAAGAGATGATGAAATTAACAAAAAACTATTATTTATGGGATGGACCGTACTTAGATTTTGGGGAATAGAGATAAAAAAGAATACGGATGAATGTGTTAAAGTGATAGAAGAAACAATTTTTGAAATAAAGCTAGAGGAAGAAACTTTATAACATAATACGGATGGAGGTGTTAAGATTGCAGGATGATAAAATTCCAAAAATATTTATATCATATTCATGGAGCAGAGATGCTCTTGTACTTGATCTTGCCAATAGATTAGTTTCTCATGGAGTGGATGTTGTTCTTGATAAATGGGATTTGAAAGAGGGCAATGATAAATATGAATTTATGGAAAGATGTGTTAATGATCCAAGTATTACGAAAGTACTTATAATTTGCGATAAAGCATATGCACAAAAAGCAAATGACCGTACTGGAGGGGTAGGAGATGAAACAGTAATTATTTCCAGTGAAGTGTATGGAAATGCAAGACAGGAAAAGTTCATCCCGATCATTGCAGAGAGAGACGATGAAGGGAAGGAATATGTGCCAACTTATATAAAAACTAGAATATATATTGACCTTTCTGATCCGGAAAAATATGAATCAGAATATGAGAAACTTCTTCGAAATATATATGAAAAACCTCAATTTGTGAAGCCTCGATTGGGAAAGAAACCAGAATGGTTAGAAGAGGAAAAGTCCAATTTTTTTCCAGTAAAGGATTTGATCCGTCAGATTCGGGGAAGAAGTAATACACCAGTAAAAAGGAGAAATTGTATAGCAAGATTTCAGGAGGCTTATATTGAAGCATTGAAGTCTTATTATATATGTGGAGTGAAGCCAGAAGAAGCTTTCAATAATTTCTTAAATACGAAACCGTTACGTGATATATATTTGGATTTTGTAGAAGCTGTTGCTGAAACAGAGGATAACTATGCAGAGGTATTAGCAGAAGCATTCGAATATTTATATAATAAGTTGTCTTGTATAAAAACATTTGATCCTCAGGCAAATTCTGCATATGAGGATGATTTGGATGTATATAAAACTCTTTTGTGGGAATTGTTTATTTGTGTTATTGCTTATTTACGTCATGTTAAAGATTATGCAGCTATAAATGTATTAATAACATATACATACTTTTTGGAGAATAATCTTTTTGGTGGAGCGATTAAGCAAGCTAATTACACGACATTCAGACATCATAGTGTTGTTATTGAGGATCGTTATAAACCAATGTCTGAAATGAAAAATAAATACACGTTGGTGGGGGATGTAGTTTGTAACCAAAGAGAAAAACTTCCAATATATACGACAGAAGCAATTGCAGAAGCTGATCTATTTTTATACCAGGTTTGCAATGCATATGATTTAGTTGATAATGAACAAACATGGTATAGGACTTGTTGGTTTCCAACATGTTACGTTTATGCACAGAACAAAAATTTAGAATGGGAAAGAATGAAGTCTCGTAGATACTGTGAAAAAATGGAAGTGCTATTTGGAGTGGATTGTATTGAAAAATTAAAAGAAAAAATAGAAAAGTGTGTATATGATTCCGAAATGAGATATTCAGGTGGATGGGGAGCTGCACCGGCTATATTAAGTTGTATTAAAGTCGAGGATATTGGAACTTTAAGTTGATGTACATTATAAAGTGAGGGATTAAATGTCAGAAATTACCAAAAAAGAAGAGGGAACATTTCTAATGCTTTTTAACAGGAATGGTTATGTCCTGAACTTCTCCACAGCGGATTTTGATGTTTTTACAACAAATAGTATTGGTGTTGCATTGTGTAATAAATATGGTCTTCCGAAGGGAAAATCCTTAATTGCATATTTGAATAGTGCTACTTATAGTGAAAGAGAAAAATTGTTGTTAGATTTATTTCATTATTATGAAGACAATATGCAACATGAATATGATAAAGACTATGAGAATTTCTTTTGCTATAATGGATATGATGAGCGTTATGCAAGAATTTATCAGAGATGTAAGGGCATTGTAGAAAGAATAGAGGGTACTTCTTCAATTATAAGTCAAATAGCGGATAATTTGAAAAGGAAGTTTTCAAGTGAATATATGACCCAACAAATTGAACTAATGGTATCTATGCAAGCAACAAATCCCACAAATGCTATAGGTACAGCGAAAGAATTAATTGAAAGTTGTTGTAAGACAATTTTAGATGAGATGGGAATTCCATGGAGTAAGACAGATGATGTTCCGCAGCTTACAAATAAAACATTGGATGCATTAAATTTATTGCCGTCAAATATACAATCAACAGATCAGGGAGCAGATGTGATAAAAGCCATATTAGGAAATTTGAGGGCTATTCCATCAAAACTGGCAGAAATAAGGAATCCTTTTGGAAGTGGGCATGGAAAAAGTGCATCTTTTAAAGGGCTTGAGGAAAGACATGCCAAACTGGCAGTTGGTAGTAGTATTACATTTGTTGACTTTGTTTGGAGTACATATGAAAATCAAAAGCAAACAGGTCAAAAAATAATTTAAATGATAAATCCACCTACAGCTATCTGATATGCCCCTTGTCAAGTAGACAGGTAAAATATCTAAAATTGGGAGAGCATTTCAAGTTTTGTGTAAACAGAAAAAACTGATATAAGATATGTCATTAGTTATCGAGGACGAGACCGTTTCAAGTTTTGTGTAAACGTTAAAAACTGATATAAGATTTGTGAATAGTTACAAATGGGCAGAGCCGATTTTCTAGGTTCTGCGAGACTGTGAGAAAAAATCTGTAAATAAGATTCTTCTATGATATGCAAGGGTGGCAAGCCTGAAAATCAGGCTTCTCACCCTTGTTTTATATATAACAGTTGTTGAATGGCATGTCAAGAGCAGGCGGTTTTCCGCCCGTCTTATTCGCCTGTTTATTCGTTACTCTGGGAGGCGTCCTTCGTACATAATACTCAGTTCACCATACACCTGTGCCCAGTTGCGGATCGTACTGGTCCATTTCTTCGTAGCTTCAAATGTGGCAAGATACAGTGCCTTTAATAGAGCTGTATCGCTTGGAAATACGCTTCTCTGGCGATTCAGTTTCCGGTAGGTAGAATTCAGGGATTCAATAGCATTTGTAGTATAAATCACCGTTCTGACCGTCGTTGAAAATTTAAAGATCGGCGAGATTGCGTCCCAGTTGTCCTTCCAGCGCTTCATGGAATTCGGATATTTCGGTGTCCATTTTTCTGTTACACGCTCTAAGGCTGCCAGAGCTTTCTTTTCATCTGTGGCCTGATAAATGGTTTTCAGATCCGTAGCGAAGGCTTTTCTGTCTTTATCCGGGACATATTTCAACGTGTTTCTTACCTGGTGTACAATACAGCGCTGGTATTCCGTCTTTGGAAAAGCTGCTGCGATCGCTTCTTTGATTCCGGTTAAACCATCGGCACAGATGATTAATACATCTTTGACACCACGATTTTTCAGTTCATTCATAACGGAAAGCCAGTATTTTGCGCTTTCGTTATCGCCAACACTGATGGTTAAAACTTCTTTTTTTCCTTCCGTGTTGATTCCCAGAATCACGTAAGCAGCAAGCTTTCGGATCATGCCATTATCCCTTACAGAATAATGGATTGCATCAATGTAGAGAATGGGATAGACCTCGTCCAGTGGCCGGTTCTGCCAGTCTTCGATCTGTGGCAGGATCTTATCAGTCACATCAGAAATAAAGCTCTCAGAAGTTTCAAAGCCATAAATATCTTCGATGGTTTCGGAAATCTGCCGGGTAGTCATTCCTTTGGCATACATGGAAATGATCTTCTGATCAATATCGGAAATATCTTTCTGACGTTTTTTCACAACCTGTGGTTCAAACGTTGATTTGCGATCCTGTGGCACTTCGATTTCCATCGAGCCATACCGGCTGTTGACCTGTTTCCGCTTATAACCATTGCGATAATCATCATTATCTGAGCGTTTGGATTTTTCGTAACCAAGATGATCATCCATTTCAGCTTCCATCATTTCCTTAATGGTGCCGCCTAAAAGATCCTTGAGCGCCTCCTGAATGTCTTCTGCAGACTGGATATCGTACTCTTCCAGGAGCTGATGGATGATGTTTCTTTTTCCTTCTGTCATTTGTACACGATGTACAGGTTTCTTTTGTCTTGCCATAATAAAAGGCCCTCTTAATGATATTTATTGTATCATAGAAGAACCTTATAAACATTATTTTACAGAAAAAGTTTCATACTCTCTTAAAAACGTTTTAATGCTTTTTTTCTTGCATCTGCGTCTCTGTCTGCTTGACGTACTCTTTTTGCTTCATCACCTAAATAAAGCCAAGCTCTTGAAGGAAATTGAGACACAGAATAATCGTAATCACCAACTGGACTTATAAAATCTCCGCCAACACCATGCTCAACTTTATAGGAAGCTGGCATTGAACTTGAATATGCTCCTACAGGGTGATAATCAATTTTTAAATATCCATCTAAGCGTTTTTCTAATTCTTGAAGTACGTCTATAACTTTATGTCTATCAATATCTGCATACCCATGTTCATAAAAAACGTAATCTTGACTGACATAATTTGTGGCAATAAAATGCAATTTAGAGATATTTTTCACACCGAAGTCTGTAGAAATAAAATCTACATATATACATTTATAATCATATGAACGCTCAAATTCACATAAATCTTTGATAAAATAAGATTTGTTTTGTTCTCGTTCTAGCTCTATTTTTCTTATTTCACACTTCTTATCCTTTTTAGCATTTATACGACGGTATATGAAATAACCGTATGCTACAGGAAAAATAATAAGTGTACAAAGTATATAAATGATATCAACAATACCTTCTGGCGTTCTTTGTGTTAAGGCTTTAATCGTAGCATAAAAAAACCATATGATAATACCTGGAAGTACGCCATATATAAACATACGCATCCCCTCCCGTTTGACATATTATACCATATTTAGTTATGGCACACAATAAATCTTCAAGAAAGCTATGCATTTTATAACTTACTACTATAAAACTCACGGAAATGAAAGGATGAGAGCAATATGAAACAACAATTTCTTGATTTAAAAGGATTAACGGAACTTGTAAGCTATTTAAAGGATTGATTAATTATACAAAGTGTTGAAAAAAAGCATCTACCAGATAACGGCGGGTGCTTTTTGGTCCTATGTCAAGATTTAGTACAAGTTAAAATGAGGTTTTCCCCATCTTAACTTACCATTGGTTCTTCGTTCTGTTGCAATCTACGGTATAGTTCTTCGTAGTCATTTGGTGACATGTAATCGCAATGACTATGGATTCGCTTGGTGTTATAGAATGCCTCCAGATATTCGAATATCAATCGATATGCATGATTATAGTCGCGGATTTTGAAGCGATTCAGCCATTCGCGCTTGAACAGTGAATGAAATGATTCAATGCAGGCATTATCCCATGGATAAGCCTTTTTAGAATAACTGCACTGCATGTTTGCAGTGACACGTTTGTATTCCTTTGAAACATACTGTACGCCGCGATCGGAATGCATAATCAATGGTTCTTCGATTTTTCGTCTTGCCTTAGCTTTGTTTATTGTTTCAATCACGCAGGACACCTCTAATGTATTTGACAGCGTCCAGGCAATGATTTTCCTGGAATATAAATCCATAATACTGGTCAAATAGACGAAGCCATCTATCGTCCAGATATAGGTAATGTCTGAACACCAAACTGCATTTGGCCGTTCTGGATTAAATTGTTCATCAAGGATGTTTTGAAGTTTGCTACTGAAATCGGAGTCTCTTGTGGTGATTGTCCACGGCTTTACCCACTGAGCCTTAATGCCCATTTGTTTCATGTACTGCCCAACAGTACGCTCGGAAATAGTTTCTCCTGTTTTGCGTAACACTTGTGTGATTTTGGGAGCACCGTAATTCTGTTTAGATTTATCGTAAATATCCTTGATTTTGGCTTTTACTGATTCCCGACGCTTTTCAGCATTGGAAGGAACATGTTTCAGCCATGCGCGATAGCCAGAACGTGAAACGCCAAGTATTTTCAACATTTCGGAGACAGAAACACGGCGTTTAGCCTTGTGGGCTGCTTCTGCCTTCTCAGTAACTTCGAGGTAAATGGCTTCCGTCATTTTCCCAGAATGTTGATGGCTTTTTTTAATACATCAAGTGCATCCTGCGCATCACGTAGTTCACGCTTTAAACGTGCAATTTCCTTTGCTTCATCAGAAGCATAGTTGCCAGAACCACGGCTCTCAATGTCTTCGGTATCACGCAGTTCTTTCTGCCAGCGAGACAGTGTCTGATGACTGATTCCTAAGTTTGAAGCGCAACCCTGCAATCCTAATTCTCTGTGATCATGATAATACCGAATTGCATCCAATTTAAATTGTTTGTCATAGTGCTTTGCCATAATGAGGTCCTCCTTCAGTGCGGTAACTACATAGTACCATAAAATTTGTAATTAGGGATTCTCATTTTGACTTGTACTATTTATATTCTAGCACCATGTTGTGATTTCATTGTTTTTTATCGTATAATATGGATACTGGAGGTGGTTTGGA
>ERZ506742.247-NODE-247-length-26355-cov-41.5206_pt1 | contig 26355 bp, 45 predicted proteins | sample MGYA00512570_ERZ506742 | MGnify/ENA metagenome assembly ERZ506742 | reverse complement strand
ACTTTTCCTATTGATAAATTTATCACGAAACTGTATAATGTTTCCGTAACAAATTAAAAGGAGATTTAAAAATGATAGTCAGTACAACACTTGAAGCGTTAGGCATTGCGGCGTTGATAGCCGCTTATTATCACGAAGACAAATTTATTAAATTTGAAAGTGACTGCCGCGAAATATATCGCGCGTGCAAGCGTCAGGGAATATCGGCTTGCGACTTGTTTAAGATGATTTGCCGCGAGGAGCTGAAAAAATGATTTCGAATAAAAGGACAAAAAACCGCAGAATCATTGCTCGGCACAATGACGACCCGGAAAAGAAAGAATATATTCCAGACCCGAATTTTCCGTATAGCATTTGCCAAACTTGCGCATTCCTATACAAGCCGAATCAATGTATGCAAATACAAATGTGCGTAAGCCTCGCCGACCAAGGCAAGCCGCGAGACAGAAACGCGACAAACGAGCATTGCGACACATACAAGCCGAAGAAACGAGAGGTTAAGCCGTGGTGAATGAAGAAGAGCTACGTCCGTTCCTTTTTGAAAGCAAATACGGCTACCGAGTGAATATAAGGAATCCATATGTCGCAAAGCTGTTTATACGCTTCAGAGATAAGCTCGGGCTTCCGACATGGTGCCCGTGCAACGACATAGAAAGGCTCGAATTTGAGACGGCGGTTATTCCGCTGCTCGAAAAAAGATTCGGAACAAAAGCCCCGAAAGTCAATGTGCCGCAACATATCAGAGAGCGGCTGCCGGTTGAGCTTGTAGCGACCCTCTACGGCTTAGATGAAGAATTTATGTTGAATCTCGAAAAAACACAAAAAAAATAGCCGCCCTGCGCAGCAACGCAAGACGGCCGCCCGGTAAATACCGAAGCCAAATCATGTACAAATAGTATAACAAGAAATTCGGTATTTGTCAAATTTTCAAAACGTCCGTTTGGGCGTTTGGCGGCCTTGTATTCTATCGTATCTTTTCAAACAAAAAGAAGACGCAAACGGCTACAATGCAAAAGAAAAGGAAGTGACAAATACTTTGTTTTATAAAAATCAGTCAGTCAATCAGTCATTCGATGACACGCTCGGAAAAATCAAAGCCCAAATTGAAATAGACAGTGTCCCTGTTGAGCTTCTATTACAAGCTGAAGAGCTTGCGGTTATCATCGCCGAGGTTATGAGGCTTCGGCAAAATGACGCGCTCAAGGTCGGAGGGGTTATACGCCCGGCCGGAGATGTTCAGGCTGTTTTCGCGAAAATCGAAAACGAGCACATTATATACGTGCTTGAGCATTACAACGAAGTGCCGTATCGAATACGAAATCCTAAGCAGTACCTGCGCACGGCTCTTTATAACTCCGTTTTCGAAATCAACAACGCCGCTGCGAACCTATACAGTGCCACGGAAGGCGGGCGGCCATGAACAGAGAGAAGCGAACCTACTCGGGCAAGCTCCTTGACGTGGATTTCTACCCGGTTTTTTCGGACGGTCGGCGAATGCCATCGCGAAAACCGAAAACAAAGCCCTCTACGGCCGAGCAAGAGAAATACAACCGAAACAAAGCCGTGCGGGAATTCTGCCGGATAGTTAACGCCAATTTTGACGAAAAAGATTATTTTATGCATCCGACGTTTACGCCGCTTTCGGCACCCAAAAGCAGAGAGGAAGCAAAAAAAATCTTAGCGAATTACCGAGCGCGGGTTCAGCGACGGCGAAAAAAAGAGTTAAAAAAAGCGAAGCTTGCATTATCGGTGCTCCCGGAGCGGAAAGAGCTGAAAGAACAGCGAAAAGAGCTTGTCGAAAAAATCAACGTTCTATCTCGCCCGTTCAAATATGCATACACGATTGAAGAGGTCACATATAAGACGGGAAGCTTAAAAGGGCGGACAAACTATCATTACCACCTATTCATTACCGGCGGCTTGGATGACAGGCTTATGGAGAGGATGTGGGATAAGGGCATTCGAGTTAACGTCAACAATTATCAGCCGGAGCGGTTCGGCCCGGAAACGGCGGCAAAATATATGCTTAAAAGCACGCCCGAAGCAGGGAAGAAAAAGTACATCTGCTCGCGGAATATGACCCCGCCGCGAGTGCCGGACCCGTCAAGGCGAGACGGCAGAACGTCAAATCGCCAGCTTGAAAAATGGGCGAAAGAGCGAGTAAATGACGCTGAGTTTTGGGAGCGGAAATACAAAGGCTACCGATTCGAGCGTTGCTTCGCACGGAAAAACCCATATAACGGGCATTGGTACATATCGGTGATTATGTATCGGGCGACAGCGGAAATGCCGCCGTGGACGCTCGATGATTGGGGGGTGTATGAGTAGCAAAAATTAACAAAATTTCGGAGGTATAAAAAATGATAATTTCAGGAGAAGGCTCAAAAACAATGAGTGAGAGCGAAGAGCAAATATGCCTTTTTCGGTGGGCACAATGGGCTTGTTGCAAATATCCCGAACTTAAATTGTTGTTCCACGTCCCGAATGAGGGGAAAAGAAGCGTCTATACGGGAGCGCGTATGCGTTCGGAAGGGCTAAGAGCCGGTGTCCCGGATATCTGCTTACCCGTAGCGAAAAAAAGATATCACGGTTTGTTTGTTGAGATGAAAGCCGGAAAAAACAAGCCTACCGAAAACCAATTAGAATGGCTTTCGTCTCTCGAAGAACAAGGATATATGACGGCCATATGTTACGGCTGGGAAGCCGCGAAAGTCGTTATTGAAAATTATCTCAAATAAAAAGGGTGGGAAAAATGATACACGAATTAAAAATCAAGCCTCAATATTACGAAGATATTAAAATCGGGCTTAAACCATTCGAAATAAGAAAAAACGACCGAGATTTCAAGCTCGGTGACATTCTTATTTTGAACGAATATAGCCTTGATGACAGCGGAGCGGGAACATACAGCGGTCGTGCCCTCACAGTAAGGATTACATATCTATTGAACGACCCTGAATATTGCAAAGAAGGTTATGTAATTCTCGGGATCATCCCGGTAGGAGAACGCCATGGATAAGATTTTATATTACGTTATAGCAATTTTTTTGATTATATCGGCCGTTGTGTTTTCAGCTGTCGCAATTAAAGCCATAATAAACTTTATCGTTTTTATCGCCGCGGCAGTAATAATGAATTAAGGAGTACAAAAAAATGAAATTAAAGAAAATAGAGCAAATTCTAAAACGAAACAAAACGATAATACTCTATCATGGACCGGATGATATACAGTTTTTGAGCGACGGAGCGGCTCTTTACCCTATGTTTAATCTTCCGGAACTAACCAAAGAAAGCATATTTACAATGTTTGACATTCCGGAGGAAAAAGCATCTAAATTTGACATCCGACGACGGTATGAAAGACTACGGCACCGCCGAGGATTACGTGTTCCTCCTATCGTGCGACCTTTACCGCAAATACAGAGAGTCCGTGCCGCGCTTTAATAATTGGTGGTGGACTCTTACTTCCTGGACTTGCGCCCCGGCCAGCGAGAGCATCGCGCGGGTTGTAAACTCCGCGGGCGGAGTGAATGAAAACTATGCGTACATCGGTTACGGCATAGCCCCTGCTTGTCTGTTTAACCCTAAAATATTTGAATAATCCGCCTCGATAGAGGCGAGAAAGAGAGAAGTTAAGGAAAAAAATATGACAAACAACGAAAATGTTATTTTTGAACAATTAAAAAGAGAGTGTGAATGTGCTTTGCACAATAAAAGCCGCTGTTTAGCATATGAGGCATACGGAGCTGTAAGAATGGCATTTGAGCTTAAGGCTATCACATCCGTACAGTTTAACGAGCTTGCCGATATGATTATCACAAATGGAATTAACGCCGTGTCAGCCGGGCTTGAGTAAAGGCAATTATTAACTTGATAGAGGCAAAAAGAAGAGGAGTAAAAAGATGTACAAAGAAAAGGCGATTGAAAAAATACAAAAGGAATTAAAAGCTTTTACCGGTGGAAACAAAGAAAAAGCCGTGTCGAAGCCCGTCGCAGAAACGCTTGAAATGTTTTGCAAACAAAACGAAGAATTCGCGCAAGCTATATACGAGAGTGACAAGACCCTTTCGAATTGCTGCAAAACGATAATGGAAAAAAGCGGAAATGCGATATCTGATATTGAAGTTTACAAACGAGCCGTCAAATACTACTTTTCAACAGCCGACATTGAAATGTCAATGAAAATCAATTTGTGCGGCGACCTCCTCCCGTTTGTATCGGACTTGACATCCGACGACGGAATGAAAAACTACGGCACCGCCGAGGATTACGTGTTCCTCCTATCGTGCGACCTTTACCGCAAATACAGAGAGCAAATACCGCCAAAGATACAAAAAATGGCGCCCTTTGTGCAACAGCAATGTGCCCATATCACACAAGTGCTGCGAGGTTATGAAAAAAGAGCCCGCAAAGGCATACGAAAAAGAAACAGGGCGCAAACCAATACTTGCAACTATGGCTGTTGAGAGCGCTCTACGTGTTCGCTCGTGGCTGCAAAACGGTTGCAATGCTTTTAACGCAAAAAGACCATCCTCACAGCCTATGAGTTTTTGGACGGAACAGGATGTTCTTGAATATATAAAAATTTTCGGCGTTGCCTATGCCTCCGTTTATGGTGACATCGTGGAAACAGAGCACGGGCTTGATACAACAATGTGTAAACGCACAGGCTGTGTTTTCTGCGGCTTTGGCTGTCACTTGGAAAAAGAGCCTAACAGATTTCAAAGGCTACAAGTTACGCACCCCGCACTTTATAACTACTGTATGAAACCGTGGGAAAATGGTGGGCTTGGAATGAAAGAGCCGCTTGAATATATTGGCATACAGACAGAAAACAAGGAGGCAAGCAATGATACCTTTTCCAAATAAAAAATACAGCGTTATATACGCAGATCCGCCGTGGAAATACCAGGACGAGCGATGTAAAGGCACTGCTGCCGACCATTACCCTACAATGCGTATTGAGGATATATGCAGCCTGCCGGTGCAGGATCTGGCGGCTGATAACTGCGTGCTTTTCCTTTGGGCAACTTACCCAATGCTCAAAGAGGCGTTGCAAGTAATTGAGGCATGGGGTTTTAAGTATAGAAGCATCGGCTTTCAGTGGGTAAAACAAAACCGCAGTGGCAATGGCTACTTTTTCGGCCTTGGGCGTTGGACCAGGGGTAACACGGAGCCATGCCTTATAGCTACTAAGGGTAAGCTCCACAGGGCAAGCAACAGCGTAAGCCAACTCATTTTTGCACCGCTGCGTGCCCATTCCCAAAAGCCGGATATTACACGAGATAAGATCCGAGAGCTGATGGGGGAAAATCACTCTTACATAGAGCTTTTTGCAAGGAATACAACACCGGGCTGGGATGTCTGGGGCAACGAGGTAACTAAGAATGACTTGTAAAGATAATTGTTTACATTACGAAGTCTGCGCACAATTATCAAAGGCTGACGGTGCAAATCACGAATATTATGACTTCTTAAATCAAGCTGAAAAATGCGAGTGTTTCAAAAACTGGCACAGAGGTATCAATGACGAAAGACTAACGCCTACGGCTGATGTGGCAAAGATAGTAAGATGTAAAGACTGTAAGCATTATGAGTTGTTAACTAATTGTAATAAATATTTTTGCAATGAGTATGGTGGATATGTAACCGAAAACGATTTTTGCAGTAGAGCAGAAAGGAAAGAGGGCAATGACACTTGAACAAGCTATCGCCATTTTGCGGAGGCAATACGAAGAGGCAAAAAAGCTCCCTTATGTTAAAAACCCGTTGGCTTGGGCGTTATATCATACTTGGAAGATAGCCGACAAGGAAAGGTTGGACAAGCAATGAAACCTAAAATATACATAGCCGGGAAAATCACCGGCGATCCCGATTATAAAACAAAGTTTGAGGAGGCTGAAAATTTCTACAAAAAAAAGGGCTTCACCGTGCTTAACCCCTCCTGGATGCCGCAGGGTATGCAAAAAGCAGACTATATGCGTATTTGCTTTGCAATGATTGACACCGCAGATGTGGTTGCGCTCCTGCCGGACTTTAAGCAGAGTGCGGGCGCAGAGGTTGAGCACGCATATTGCCGCTACATTGATAAGAACATCCGGCACTATGAGGATGACAGAAACAAAGCACAGCGCGCTGCCAAGATTTCAGCGGATCTTTTAACGTCAATGGCGGTACCGGCTATACCGGACCCTGTCGAGGAAATTAAAAAGGCTATTGAAAAAGACCTCCAAAGGCGTTATACCCCGACTTTTTTGAGGGAGGTAGAGATATGACCGAAGAAGAAAAAACGGCGATGAAAGCCGTGTTATACCTTGCTAAGAAAAACCCACGGCTCCGTTATGGTGGCACCTGGGTAGAGGATGTGTATAATATGGAAACCTGCGCCAAAATTTCATTTGCAGGGGCGGTACGCATTATCGACAGGATGCTTTATGGCCCCATAGAGGAGGCGAAACCTTGAAACATTACGGCGATATAACAAAAATAAACGGTGCCCTCGTTGAGCCTGTCAATGTGATTATTGGCGGCAGCGATAATCGGCACAATCGGAAACAGTTATAGAAAAGTCTGGAGCTTTTACATTTGGATTTTCACAAACGCTTTTTGGTGCGTCTTCAATCTAAAAAATCACAGCTACGCACAGTCAATCTTATACGCTGTTTATTTTTTCTTGGCGATAATCGGAATCGCACAGTGGAGGAAAAAAGAAAAATGACGCTTATTGAGCTTAACAATCTTCGATACATAGAGAAAGAAATAATATTGCTTCAACTCAGAATACGAGAGCTTGAAAATGAAACCGAGCGCATAACTCCGATTTTAACAAATCTGCCCGGCAGCGGAGATATGAAAAGCTCAATTGTCGAACAGCTGATAGAAGAAAAAGAAAAACTCGGAGCGGCACTACAAACGCGGCAGGAAGAACGAAGAAAAGCCATGCGCTTTATAAACGGAATCCCCGATTGTCAACTTCGAATAATTTTCATTTTGCGTTTTATTTCCGGAAAGAGCTGGAACGAGGTTGCCGACTATATCGGCGGCGGCAACACAGAACAAGGCGTGTGCATGCGCGCACTTCGGTATCTTCGAAAATTCGAAAGTTGTTAAATATGTTAAACGCCTTTTTGATAATATAAAATCAGAGAGAAACTTGATTATAAAACAAAGAGGTGCGATATGGCTAAGACGGGCAGAAAATCCAAATACGACGCCGAAATTAAGCCGCATCTTGCCGAAATTGAAAAAGCGGTTAAAAACGGCGCGACAATAACAGAAATCGCAACGGCGCTGAATATTGCTGAAAGCACCATTTACAAATACAAGAAAGAGAAAAAGGAGTTTTCGGCGATATTTGCGCGCGGGCGCGCGTCTATAATTATAGACATTCGAGGAGCTTTGTTGAAAAAAGCCCTTGGGTATGATTACGAAGAAGAAAAAAAGGTCGGAAGGAAAGACAAAAAAGGCGAAAACATAATGATTGTTGAAAAATACAAAAGGCATCAGCCGCCGAGCGAAACAGCCGCCGCAATGCTCCTTCGGAATTATGATACAAAATGGATTGACAAAGATAATGCGACGACCGAGCTAAAAAAGCAAGAGTTTGAGCTACGAAAAACAATTTCCGAAAGTAATAATTTTGATTTAGATTGGGAGGACAAAAATGGCTGACAACGAGAGACTTTATTATGTTTTTAGCGAAAACAACTGTAAAGTTGAAGGCTTAACAAAAGAACAAATCTTATCGGCAATTCAGCAGGCGGTTGACTCCGGGAAAATAAAGGATGTTGACACAGGATTTATTACGAAAATTAAAGAGCAAAACAAAAACGCCGGCTTAATGTTTTGGGTTGGCAATCAAGCCGAATATAATGCGCTGGAAAGCAAAAAAAACAACTGTCTTTATATAATTACCGACGACAGGAAGAACGAAAGTATAGATCTTATTTGGAATAATCTGGGGCAACTCAACGACATAGCAGACGGGGCAATGCAATGCGTCTACGAGAGTAATGACTCGATCCCATTTGATGTTAATTTCACAGCCGACGGACAATTCAAAGAATTCGACCTTTCTTTCGGCGATTATAAATACGATCCGACAAGAGATGTTGTTGTTGCTGAGATTTCAAACAAGCAAACAATACCGCTTGTCGAACGTTGCTTTTTTGCGCTAACGCTTAGAAAAATGGGATATAATAACGGCACTTACGGCATGAAACTTGGTATTTGCATCGTAAGTGGGCTTGGCAATTCACAGTGTCCGTATCTGCACGTATCGTACAAACTTCTCAGAAAATCATACGGGGTGTCATAATGGCTTACATAAACGGAAAAGAAATACTGTTATCAGCTCAACTAACCGGGCTTGTAAACATCGACAGCGAAATATCGGACACAAGCGAAAACCCTGTGCAGAACAAGGTCGTTAAAGCTTACGCAGACGGCTTGGCAAAGTACAGAATTATAAGCGATGTGACTATAACTGAAGATATTGATATTTATTCAGTATCGCAAGATAGCAACGGCAATGCGTTCGATTTGCGGAAAATGTTTTTCTTATTTATCGGAAAATTTAACGCGGCTTTAAGCAATAAAGCGTTGTCACTGCGAACAAACGGCGGGCATCACTACCTTGCATATAGGGATTACACACTTGCTGAAGATCACGAGTGCGCTTTTTGGCTTGAAGCAGAAAACTTTTTGCGGACGAATGAAAACAGCGGAATTAAAAGCACATATTCGGCTACATTGCTTCAACAATTCACAAATGGACTTGCTCAAGGCTTGAGTGGAAATAATGTTGCTGTAAATTCAGACATCTCGTTCCAAAAAAGACACCCAAATTACCCGCACCCAATGAGCGAGATTAAATTCGGCGTCCACGACAGTACTATAAAAATGAAATCGGGAAGTCGTTTTATACTTCTCGGCATTGATTATTGAGGAGGGCTGAATTATGCGAATGTACGACAACGGCATATACAGAGATATGACCGAGGAAGAAGAAGCCGCTATAATGGCGGTCACAGAGCAGGAAGAAACAGCAAACAAAGACGGTTTAACGTCTCTTGCCGAGGGTTTAAGCACGGCGACATCACTCGCACAGGTGCGGTCGGCGGCTAAGTCCGTTCTTGCAGATGAAAGCGAGGGAACAAATGAGTGATGCGGTAGCTGTCGCGCTTATATCGGGTGGACTTGCCCTCTTAGGCGTGATTATAACGTCTATAAGCACATCACGCAGAATGACCGCGCAGCTTGAGCGTAATCAGGCTGTGACGGACACGAAGATAGAAGAGCTTACACGCGAAGTGAGATTGCATAACAACTTCGCGCAGCGTATACCCGTTATAGAAAGAGACATAAAAGTCATAAATCATCGGATCGATGATTTAGACAACTTACATAAAGGAGCATAAAAAATATGAAAATCAATTTAAAGCAGAGGTTCAAAAACAAGACGTTTGTTGTATCGTTGGCAACACTTCTCTTAGCAACCGTGTATCAGATACTCGGAATGTTCGATGTCGTACCTAAGGTGAGCGAGGACACATTGACAAGCGGCTTAATGCTTGTCGTCAATCTGTTGTCTGCTCTCGGCATTCTTGTCGATCCGACAACAGAGGGATTGTCGGACTCGAAGAGAGCGCTTACATATGGCACGGCAGATGATGTTAGACAGAATGAAGAAACGGGCGGATATGCAGCGGGTATGCTCTTTTCCGGTCGTAACCGTGTAACTCAGCCGTACACTTATAACGTGAACACCAAAAAGGGACACGGCGGCATTGACATAGTCGGAGACGATGATAGAACTGTCCACGCGGTAGAGGGCGGCACCGTTTCTATGGTGTCTATCTGGGACGGAAAAACAAAGACAGGAACACAGAGCTACGGCAACCTTGTTGTTATTACTGACGCCACCGGTAAGAGACATTTCTACGCGCACCTTGCGTCTATCTATATGAGTAAGGGTCAGAGGGTATCTGCCGGTGATGTAGTCGGCATAATGGGTAGCACCGGAAACAGCTTCGGTGCACACACTCATTACGAAGTTCGCACAGGTCAGGGCACGGTTACCCGTATCAATCCTGCCGAGTTTTGCGGTGTGCAGAACGCCAAAGGTACATACGTAAACAATGTATCTGCTACGTCACCTGCACCGTCACACAGAGGCACCGCTTACACAATGACTTGCAAAATGTTATACGTCCGTAAAGGACCGTCTGTAAGGTATCGCCGAGTCGGGCAGTTCTCAAGAGGCGAGATATTCTATGTCGTCGCTCGTCAAGGTAACTGGTGCCAGCTTGAAAGCGGTAACTGGATGTGTGCCGGAAAGTATCTTAAGAGAGTGTAATGTTTACAAGTTTATCGCAGTTTTACAACGCTGAAATCTGGAAAGCAACGCGCGCAAAAATCATAGAAGAGCGTAAGGACGAATACGGCATTGTGCATTGTGAATACAGCGGCGTGCCGCTGATTAACGGATATGACATAATCGCGCATCACAAAATACCGTTAACGCTTGACAATGTTAACGATTATTCCGTTTCGTTAAATCCCGAAAACATAATGCTTGTCTCACATAAAGCACATAATGAAATACACAAACGCTTCGGGTATGGCTCGGGGCGCAAGGTGTATTACGTTTACGGTGCTCCGTGTTCGGGGAAAACAACCTTTGTGAATAACATTAAAGGCAACAGCGATATTGTTTGTGACATAGACAGCATATGGCAGTGTTTGACGGGCGGCGAGCGATACGACAAGCCGACCGCTTTAAAACAAAATGTATTCGAAGTACAGCGCACAATTTTAGATATGATTAAGAACCGCTTCGGCAATTGGGAGCGCGCATACATAATCGACGGCGGCGCGGCCAAAACTCCGCGCAACAATCGCATAAAGGATTTAGGCGCTGAGCCTATATTCATTGACACGGACAAAGAGACGTGTTTGAAACGATTGGCTTCTGACAAAACAAGAACGCAAACACAGCGTGCGGAGTGGCAGAGTTACATTGATAAATGGTTTTCCGATTATCAAGAAGCGTAAAGCTTTTTTTGATAAATAAAATCTCCTTTTCTTTTGTGCCGATAACGCGGCGGCAAACAATACCGCGGTTCCTCCCGGAGATACCCCCCGGTCACGCCGGAAATTGGGTGTCTCCCATACTGTGCGCCCCTCCTACTTTTCGCGCGGGGCAATTTTTTGGAAATCGGGAAGTTTTTGGCGAAACTTTTGAAAAAATAGGACATTTTGAAAACTCTAAAAACAACATTAAAAAAGATTATAACTGGGGGCTGAAAAATGACTCGTCTTGAAGAATTGAAAAGTTACATTTCGGCCTTGCCGGATGACATACAAGCTATATTGACACCCGTACTGAAAGATATAGTCTACGAAGAAAAAATGCTGGATAAATTCCGCGACAATCCAAAGACGAAAACAAACGCGGCGATGTATAAGGCTTATAGGCAGACGAAACAGATATATCAGGCCGATTTGAAAATGATTTTGTGGCAGCTGCGACAAAACGAAACATCGGCGGCTGATGATCTGTTATCAAGATTGGCAGAATTCGAATGACTTATCTTGAAGAATACAATTACCTGATACAAGGCAGACACGTTATTGCCGGCTATTGGATAAAAAAAGAAATTGCAAATCTTATCGAAGATTTGCAAAACCCGGCTTATATTTACGATACGGCCGAGGCACATAAAAGAATTAAATTTATGCAAACGTTATGTTTGCAAAGCAAACATCCGTATTTCGGAAAGCCTCTTGAGCTTATGCCGTGGCAGCTTGCATTTTGGGAAACTGTTTACTCTTTCAAAATGAGCGATACCAAACTACGACGATTTGTTGAAGTGCTCCTTGAAATCGCAAGAAAAAACGGCAAAAGCACAATGTTGGCCGGTGACGGAAACACCGATTTATTTATCGGCACCGGAGGCTCGGAAGATTGCTGCGCTTCAAATGATGATAGGCAAGCAAAATATATATGGCGAGAAATCGCCGGTATGCGTGACCGGTTGGACCCGAAAAAGGCTATAACAAGCCGAAATTTAGTTGAAATTCGAAACGACCGAAAGAACATCATTATCTCGCGTATGTCGAGCAAAACGCAAAACAAAGACGGCGGCAATTATACCAAAACGTACCTTGACGAAGCTCACGACATAGACGAAGAGAACGGAAACAGTGAAATAGCCGAGGCTTGTTGGCGCGGAATGTCAACAAAAGATGATCCGTTATTTATAACTTGCACAACGCAAGGCTTCAGCCGTGATGGCTGCTTTCTTGATAAAAAGATAGCGCACGCGAAAGCGGTTATCGAGGGCGAAAAAGAAGATATACACTTTTTGCCGTTTCTTTATGAACAAGACAATGAACAAGAAATTTGGCAAGACGAGAGCAGCTGGGAGAAGTCGAATCCGTCTTTACGATATGGAGTTAAAAAAATGTCGAAACTCCGCCGCGACGTTGACCTTGCTCGGACTGATAAAGAAGCACGATTACATCTGCTTTGCAAGGATTTCAACATCAAACAGAACAGTGCGCAGGCGTGGCTTCGCTCTGAAGACTTTATGTATTTACAAGAGAAAAAAAGCCTTGAAAATTTTCGCGGCTGTTTCTGCTTAGGTGCGCTTGACTGTTCGCAGACAACGGACCTTACAAATTTAAAGCTTTTATTTATGCGTCCAAACGATAACACAAAATATGTTTTTTCGCATTATTGGATTCCGGAAAGCAAATTGACCGACAGCTCAGACAAGAGCGCGGGTGCTCGTTATGAAGAATGGGCGCAAGCAGGATATATAACGATAAGCAAAGGAAGTATCATCGACTTAACTGATGTAACACGCTACATCTCTGAGCTTAAAGACCTTTATAACATACGCATTTTAAAGTGCGGATACGACAAAGCCTATGCTCGCGAATTTGAAAAGAGCATCGACGATTTAAGCCCGACTATGCGCGAGCCCATAAATCAAAAAGTGATGTCAACTCCGATGAAATGGGTTGAGCGTGATTTTGAAAATCACGTCATAAATTACGGGAACAATCCCGTCGACGCTTGGTGTTTAGGTAATGCTTGCTGTTATATTGACCGCCACGAAAATTACAGTTGCAAGAAATCACAGGCAAGCAAACGAATTGACGGAGCGGTCGTTTTTATAATTCTTTACGCAACGCTTTTAAAGTTTAATTCTGAATTTCAAAACGCAATAAAATAGGGGTGATTCACACGGGATTATTTGATTTGTTTAAATCAAAAAAGAAAAAACAAAGCGGGCTGACATATGCGCCGACGATGACCGGAAATGCACCGTTTTACTCTTCTTTCGGTGAAAGCGTTTACGCTTCTGACATAATAGTTCAATCAATACGATGTAAAGCGAATGAGTTCAAAAAACTCGACCCGCGACATATTCGGAATACTAACGGTGAACAGTCGGTAGTGAGCGATAGCAGCATCGCGAAGGTTCTGAAAAGGCCGAATGGGTACATGACCACGGCTGACTTTTTGGAAAAAATAACAATTATGCTTGAGCTTACAAAAAACGTGTTTATTTATCCGACATTTTATAAAACAAACGGCGGCGAAAAATATTACACTGGGTTTTATCCGCTGAAGCCGTCTGAAGTTCAATATATGACCGACGCAGCAGGCGATTTGTATTTGAATTTGAGATTTGCAAACGGTTATGAAATAACGCTTCCTTCAGATAGCGTTATACATTGGAGAAAAGATTACGGAGTTAATGATTATTTCGGCGGCGGAATGTTCGGCGGCGATGACAACTCCGGACTCTTAACAATGCTTCAACGATACGACCAATTGACGCAGAGCATCGCAAAAGCGGTTAAATGTTCTTGCCAAGTGAATGCGGCGATAAAGGTAAATACATATGCTGAAACGGATGAGCTTAAGCAGAAACGCGAAGAATTTGAGGCTGATATTATAGACAATAAGAGCGGACTACTTGTCATGGACCAATCAAGCGAATTTGTGAGCATTCCGCGAGACATAAAGCTTGTTGATGCCGACACGCTCAAATTTTTTTACGACACAATTTTGCGCGCCAACGGGTGCAGCCTCCCAATACTTAACGGCGATTATACAAAGGCACAAAAAGAAGCTTATTACGAGCACGCACTCGAAGCGGATATAAAAGGCTTGGGACAAGCTATGTCGCGAGTGCTTTTTACTGAACGCGAGGCAGCATTCGGTAACGAGATAATCCTATATCCTAACGACATATCGTTTATGTCGATGGAAAATAAATTGACGGCATTACAATTAGGGCTGCCTGCCGGCATATTCACAAAAAACGAAGCCCGAGAGTTGCTTGGATATGCACCCATTGAGGGCGGCGACGTAATGCCGAGAGGATATAACGAAATAGACACGACAAGCACAGGAAGCACAGGCGAAAGCGAGGAAAAAAACGATGAATAAAAAAAGAAACGATTATTTTTTGCAGCGCGGCTTTACCGCCGAATTTAGAGCTGCGGGAGCTGATGACGGCAACACAGGACATATCGTCGAGGGCGTCGCGGCTGTCTGTGAGCAAGAAACACGTATACAAGATTGTTTCGGCGAATTTATTGAGGTTATTCGAAAAGGCGCGTTTGACGAAACGAACTTTGACGACGTGCGCTTCTTGGTAAATCACGATTTCAACGGCATTGCTCTTGCCCGAAGCCGGCGAAATAACAAGAGTGATAAGCCTAACACAATGCAGCTTTTTGTGGATGATAACGGCGATGTAAATATAAAGGCAGATCTTGACACGGAAAACAACGAACAGGCCCGTGCTCTCTACTCGGCCATAAGCCGCGGCGATATGGACGGAATGAGCTTTTGCTTTTACGTTTCGGAAGATAATCAGAGATGGAGTGAGCGCGACGGGGTAAATGTTCGTGAAATATTGAAAGTCGATAAAGTTATCGAAGTTTCAGCTGTTAACTTCCCGGCATATGGGGGAACTAACATAGATAGCCGGTCGCTGGATAGTGACCGCCGAGCACTGGATAGGGCTCGTATCGCGTTGGATAACGCAAAAAAAACGAAGCCTGATTACAAGGCAAAAACTTTAATTACAATGTACAAAAAGTGAGGTAATGAACATGAAAGAAAAACTCTTAAAGCTTTTAAACGCAAAAAAAGAGCAGCGAGACGCTCTTAACAAATCAATGATTGAGAGCGAGAACAAAGAAGAGCGCGCCGCTATCGGCGAAACTCTTAAAGCTCTTGGCGAAGAGATCAACGAAGTTGAAGAAATGCTCGCACAGGTTGACGAGCCCGCACCCGGTGAGAACGGCGCACCCGGTGATGACGGTAAGCGAAAACTCGACGTCCTTTCAACACTTGACCTTAGAAGTCAGAAAAGCGGAAAGACGGAGAAAGAAAAAATAGAAGAACGCGCAAAGGCTTTTGCCGATACGGGCAAAATGACAATTGAAAACACCGATGCTCGCGCTGTTCTTATTTCGAGTGGAAAACTTGCGACGCCTACCGGTGTAAGCGGCATCAATGACGAAATCGGCGCGAAAGTTTCAAGCATTGTTGATTTTGTTAAAATCACCGATGCGTCGGGCATGGGTGCTTATAAGGTCGCATATCAAACCGCCGACTCCGCTGCTGCAACACAGACAGAGGGCGAGGCCTATAACGCAAGCGAACCGACCTTTGCTTTCGTTGAGATAAAGCCGCAGACCGAAGCGGTACTTTCCTACATATCAAAGCAGGCAAGGAAACAGACACCGCTTAATTACCAGCAGAAAGTAAACGACAGTGCTCTTGTTGCTCTTAGAAAAAGAGCTGCCAAGATTGTTACCGACAAAATTGTTGCTTCAACAATAAATACAAAGCTTTACTCGGTTACACTTAATGAAACTGCGCTGCGTAAAATCGCGTTCAATTACGGCGGCGATGAAAGCATCGTCGGAGCGGCTACACTCTTTATAAACAAGGCTGATCTTGTCACTCTCGGTGATGTTCGCGGGTCAGACAAGAAACCTGTTTATGAAATAACGCCTGATTCGTCAAATCCGAATACAGGTATAATCAAGGACGGCGGATTATCCGTTCCGTATTGCATTAACAGCAATCTTGCATCAGGCACGCTTATATACGGACAGCCCCGCTGCTTTGAGTTGGCACTCTTCTCAAATTACGAAATAAACGTATCTGAAGACTTCGCATTCGACAAAGGCTTGCTTGCGATTCGCGGTGATGTCGAACTCGGCGGCGATGTAGTTGTTAACGGCGGATTTGTTATTGCCAGCACCGCCGCAAAGCCGACAGGCGATTAAGAGGTGACTTATGATACAATTGACAGAAGCCGAAAGGCTGGCAAAAGTGAAATATGCTTTATACGGCGACGCAACGCAGAGTTATAACGACGAGCAGCTTAAATTATACATCGAAGAAGTGCTCGACGAAATGATTCATGCCGGCGTTAAGGAAAATGTTGCAAAAAGCGCGGCGGCTGTCGGTTGTATCGCATGCGGCGTTAATGATATCTGGAATTTCTCAAGCGGCAACGTCAAGCACAGTGATTATTACAATCGAAGGCTGGTTCAACTCACTTTGAGAAGAGGCGACGAAGATGTATAGACCGTCGGAAGCTGCTCAAATGACGACTGCAATTCAATTGCAGCAGCCGATTAAAACGAAGTCATACGGCGTAAGTCAAAAGTCATACAAGGATGTTGACGGCGTCGTAATGGCGAATTTCAAAACATACGGCGGAACCGAAAAAATCGACAATGGGATTTTGTCGATTGAAGAAACAGCGCAAATCGTATGCCGGTATCGTCCGGACATAAAAAGCGATACCCGAGTAGTCCTTTTGCAAACAGGTGCGATTTATGAAATCTTGGGCGAGCCGGAGAACATCGAAATGCGAAATATGTTTTTGAAATTTAAAATTCGCAGAATAAAAGGCGGTGCTTGATTTGCCAATAACATTAAAGCTTACCGGATTTGAAGAAATGCTTTCGGCAATTGACAAAGCCGGTGGTTCAATTGACAGAGCCGCAAATCAATGTATGCAAAAATCGGCAAAGCTGATGGAAGAAGAATTAAAAACTCAAATGCGCTCGGCAAAAGTGAAAAGCGATTTAATTAACCGTATGCCGTCGCCCGAAGTCGAAAAAGAAGGCAATCGATATACGGCACGCGTCGGCTTTGTTAAAGGTGAGTACAACCCGACAAAGCCGTCTGATGCATATAAGGCTATCTTTTTGAATTACGGCACACCGCGCCGCACAAAACACGGTCAGGTTAAAGCTCGGCACTTCATTGAGAAAGCTAAGAAAAAGGCAAAACCGAAAATCAAAAATTCACAGCAACAAACGCTCGAAGAGATTTTGGGGGGCTTGAAAAAATGAAGCAAAAACTAATTGATGCTCTCATAAAATGCGGATTTGAAGAAGCCAAAACACTTTTTTTGCAAGGCACGATGAATCCGAACGAGCCATATCCTGAAACATTCGTTACGTTTTGGACGAGCAGTACATCCGATGGCATGCATTTTGAAAATCAAACGAAATCGTATGAATGGTCATTCAGCGTGATATTGTACAGCAATGACGCAAATATTGTAAACACTAAGCCGGAAGAAATCCGCGCTGTTTTAAAAAAAGACGGTTTTATTCCATTAGGCAAAGGGCAAGATGTCCCAAGTGACGAGCCTACCTATACTGGATGGGCTATGGATTTTATAATTCCGGAATATTAAGGAAAGAAGGATGAATATGGAAGACAAAAAATTCGGCTTGCTTCGCGGATTGTCCGAAATCTATATCGACGAAGTAACCGACAGCGCAGAAGCCTATACTCCTGCCGGGAAGCCTGAACAGCTTATCCCTGCCGGGGAGCTGAAAATAACGAAATCGGTTGACAAAACACAAGTGTATTTTGACAACGCACTTTATGCGGAAGTGCGAAAAGAAAACGCTTCTGAAATGGAAATCGTCGGAGCGGCTATCCGTGCGGCGTTCAATGCTTGGCTCGAAGGCAAGAGCATAGATACAACGACCGGCGCGATAATGGACGACGGCGAAGCTCACGAAAAGTATTTCGCAATCAGCGGTAAAAAAGATTACACCGACGGAACAAGCGAGTATTTTTGGTTCCTGAAATGCTCATACGGCGGAACTGAAGAAAGCACCAAGACAAAGGATGACAGCACCGATGCGTCGGGCATGACATTGCCGTTTACGGCGTACAAAACGCAGTTTAAATTCACAAACGGAAATAAAGCGGCAAAAGTTGTAAGAATTGACACTTCGACAACCAAAATCAAAGCTGATGCTTCTTGGACAAAACAGGTTGTAACGCCCGACAACTTGAGCGAAGTAACAGAAAAAGCGACAAGTGTTTAAATTTATAAAGCGGGCGGCGAGATCGCCCGCTTTGTTATTTTAGGAGGTAAAAATCATGGCAAAATACGAGCTTAACATTTATTGCAAAAACAATGAAATTGAAAAAACATATGCGACGGACGCGATACCGTGGGGCTTTTACATAGAAGCCGTTAAGGCTTCAGACGAAATTGAAAATATGGATGTGCGAGAAAAATTCGAAATGATTAACAGTTTCGTGAAACGCATGTTTATAGGGCTGACTGATGATGAACTTAACAGAGCAAGCGGCGATGACGTTATAAATCTGTTTAATCAGCTCATAAGGAAGGGCAGGTCGATTGTCAGCTCAAAAAACCCGACGGCGGCGGGGAAGTAGCCGCCGCAAAAAGGCCTTTCGAGGGACTTATGGAAACAACATTTATTCTTGCCGGCAGCTTCGGCGTTACACCTTTTGAAATTATGAAACAAGATGTTGACGAAGTAATTATGATTATAAATTATTTGACCGAAAGCGGAAAAGCAAGTAAGCAGGAAGATAAGCTGTTGAACGATAAAGAACAAGACCACAGCTTCTGGGCGAGTATTTAAGGGGGAAAATTATGGCAAATGATGAACGCTTTGGCGCGTCATTCAACATTGATGTTACAAATTTAAAAGCCGGACTCGCTCAAGCAAACAGACTGATTCGCGAAAGCAACAGTGAATTTCGTGCTGCCGCCGCCGGCCTTGACGATTGGACAAAAAGCGAAACCGGATTAAATGCAAAAATCAAATCTTTAAATCAAATAACAGAAATTCAGCGAAAAAAGGTTGATGCATTACAGAATGAATACAACAACTTGATTGCAAATGGCTTGGACCCGACGAGCAAGAAGGCTGTTGATTTGCGCACGAAGATTAACAATGAAACAGCTGCTTTGAATAAAAATGAAGTCGAGCTTCGAAAACAGACGACGGCTCTTAATGACTTGGGAAATGAAACAAAGAAAGCCGGAAATGCAACTGATGAGACAAGCGGTAAGTTCTCAAAACTCGGCGAAGTAGCCAAAGGGGCCGCAAAAGTAGCATTAGCGGCAGTCGGAGCTACTGCGGCGGCGGTCGGAGCACTTGTCAAACAAGCGGTTGAAAGTTATGCAGAGTATGAACAGCTTGTCGGAGGCGTTGATACTCTTTTTGGCAGTGCAAGTGCAGAAGTCCAAAAAAAGGCGGACAATGCGTATAAAACAGCGGGAATGTCCGCAAATGAGTACATGGAGACAGTAACCGGATTTTCTGCAAGCCTGATTCAGTCCCTCGGCGGCGATACCGAGAAAGCCGCAAAATATGCAGATATGGCAATTACGGATATGTCCGACAATGCCAACAAGATGGGCACGGATATGTCCTTAATTCAGAATGCATATCAGGGATTTGCTAAGCAGAATTACACAATGCTTGACAATCTTAAGCTGGGATATGGCGGCACTAAAGAAGAGATGGAACGACTTCTTGAAGATGCATCGAAGATTAGCGGCATAAAGTATGACATATCCTCTTATGCAGATATTGTGGACGCAATCCACGTCGTCCAAACAGAGATGGGAATAACCGGAACGACCGCGAAAGAAGCGAGCACAACAATTCAAGGCTCTATCTCATCAATGAAAAGTGCTTGGCAAAATCTCTTAACGGGTCTTGCTGATGAAAACGCGGATCTTGACGTACTCGTAACAAACATGATTGAAAGCGTCGGAACCGTTGTTGAAAATGTGCTCCCAAAAATTTCGGTTGCGGCAGAAGGAATTGTTTCGATAATTCAAAATCTTATACCTCAAATTCCGCCGTTAATTGAGCAATTGTTGCCGCCATTGCTTGATGGCGCACTAAGCCTGATACAAGGCCTTGTTACAATACTTCCGGAGATAACGAGTACAATAACCGGCATGCTCCCGAGTGTCTTAACTTCATTAGTCGGAATGACGCCGGAGATATTGACGTCGATTATAACGATTATAACCTCATTGTTAAATTCGATAACCGGCATGCTGCCGACGATTGTTGAAGCTATAATGCAGGTCGTGCCTCAACTTATAACTTCTCTTGTCGCTGCCACTCCGCAACTTCTTGAAGCGGCAATTCAATTCTTGCTTGCAATCGTAGAAGCTGTGCCGACGATTATAACATCATTAGTTGATGCATTGCCTTTGATCGTGTCGACAATAATATCAACCTTGCTATCGAATTTGCCAATGTTGCAGAATGCCGCTTTTCAGCTGTTTTTCGGCATAATAAAGGCGATTCCCGAAATAATTGTTGCACTCAGTAAAGAAGTGCCAAACATTATAAAAGGAATTACCGACGGGCTTGTAAAAGGCATTCCCGAGCTTGTAAAAACGGGCGGAAATATGCTGAAAGGCCTGTTTGATGGCTTGCTTGACATAACCGCGATAGGCAATGCGGTTACAAAATTGTTCAACGGCATTGTCGGCGGACTTAAAGAAAAATTCGGCATTCACTCTCCGTCAAAGGTTATGGCTGATATAATCGGCAAAAATCTTGCGCTCGGCATCGGTTCCGGTTTCGAAAAAAACATCGGAGCGGTAAATAGAGAGATAAGCGAATCATTGAATTTCGATGATGCAAGGGTCAATATAAATGCGAATGGTGCCAAAAGCGGCGGCGGACTGACAGTATATCAGACGAATAATTATAAACAGGCTTACACAAGCCCGGTCGAAAAATACAAATCAAAGCAACAGCTTTATGCTGCGGCAAGGCTTATAAAGGCGGGAGCGATATAATGCTAAAATTAGATTTTATCTCCAAAACAGGCGAAACAATGCCGCTTGTTAACAATCCCCTCTTCGTCGTAACAAACATCGACGGAATGACCGCGGCCGATACCAATATTTCAAGCTCAGCTATCGGCGGAGTGGACGGCGACACGGTTAACAATATACAAGCTAACCCGCGCTCGATTGTTATTGATTTGCAAATCCGAGACAGCGTTGACGTTGAAAATGCAAAGCGTGAAATATTAAAAGTCGTAAAATTAAAGCAGCAAGGCGAGCTTATGTGGACGCAAAACAACCGCACTGTTGTTATAAACGGCATAGTCGAATCAATTGAAATGCCACGATGGACTAAAACTGCGGTCATGCAAATAACATTGCATTGTGAGCAGCCGTTTTGGGAAGATTTCGAAGAGGCAGTCAGAGAAATAAGCGAATCTCTTGATTTGCATTACTTCACGGACAGCCCCGCCGATATGTTATTTTTCCCTGAAACGGGAATACCGCTCGGCGAATATGACACAATTCGCACAAAATCTTTCCGAAATCACGGAGATGTTACCGTAGGGATTGAAATTCGCATTTTTGCTCACAATACTGTCACAAATCCGATTATATACGACAAATACGGCGGCTTCTTCGGCGTAGGCTATGACGGAAACCCGTTTACGTTAAACTCCGGCGAAGAAGTTATAATCACTACACACAAAAAGAACAAAAAAGTCATGTATAAAGGCTCAAATCTTTACGAAAAAATAAAGCCGCGCTCCACTTGGCTCCAGCTCTTGCCGGGTGAAAACACATTCTCGATAAACAGCGATGACGACAATAATGAAAACATGTCTTTTTCGCTTATATATAAGCAGAGGTACATATAATGATTGAATATGTAGAAATCCGCGGAGCGGATACGAGGATAATCGGCATCATCGATACAGCGTCGGCTATAATATGGCATTCCGTTTATTTTGGCGTCGGCGATTTTGAAATTCACACCGCGGCAACATCCGAATTTGTTGATTTGTTAAAAATCGGGCGATATATAACGCGGCCGGACAATGACGAAGTCGGAATCGTCGAAAAAATTGAAATAACCGAAAGCGCGGAAGACGGCGCGACACTCACGGCAAGCGGTCGTTTCGCAAAATCACTTCTCGAACGGCGGTTAATTTACAACCTGAGCGGAACAACAAATACCGCAACAATATTGCGCGGCAATGTGGAAAAAGCCGTCAGAAAAGTTGTTGAAGCAAATGCAATTCGATGTGAATTTGACGACAAACGGAATATGTCAATATTAGAATTAAACAGCGCAAAAGGCTTTCCTCAAGTGATTGTTAGCGAGGATGGCAAAACGGCCGAAAAACAGGTGTCATACGGGAACTTACTTACCTACACCGATGGCGTGCTTGAAGAATATGGGATGTCTGCGAAGTGCCTTTTAAGCGGCGAAAAATTCTTATACACCATATATGCCGGCATCGACCGTTCAATCAACAACACAGCCGGAAATGTTCCGCTTATCTTCAGTAAAGAATACGACAACCTGACCTCAAGTGATTATGTCTACAATACAAGCACGGAAAAGAATGTAGCATTGATCGGCGGCGAGGGTGAGGGCTTAGAGCGTTTTTATTCGATGATAGGCGGAAATAATGCCGGGCTTAATCGCCGTGAAGTGTTTATAGACGCTTCGTCGATAAACAAAACATACAAAGACGAAAACGATGTTGAACAAGCTTACACCGTAGAAGAATACAAGACGCTGCTCGACGCCAAAGGCAAACAGGATTTAGCACCGCTTGTTGTAACCGAAACGTTTGAGGGAACGGTCGACACGACAAACGGAAATTATTCTTACAAAAATGATTTCGAACTCGGCGATATAGTCACGGTGCAAAGCAATGACATAAACGTATATGTGAATTCGCGTATTTGTGAAATTCTTGAAAGTCAAGACAGCAGCGGATATTCTGCTGAAATTAAATTCGAATAAGAGAGGTTTTTAAAATGCAAAAATCGGGTTTTTTTAACGCATTGTTGACGAACGGAGAATATGACCGTAAATATAACGCTAATGATTATTGCGAGAATTTAGCTGTCATAATTAACAATGGTGTTTTACGTAGCCCAAATGACGATTTAAAAGTAACTGCGGATGGTATGGTAGTAACCGTCGGCGTCGGTCGTGCTTGGATTGACGGCCACTATTACTATAACGATACATCATACTCTTTCGCGGCAGTTACAGCACCGGCAGGCGGCACACGTTACGACCGTGTTTTTCTAAGATTAAATAAAAATTTATCAGCTCGTAGCATATCACTTGTCTACGAGCAAGGAATTGCTGGCAATAGCCCGACAAAGCCTGCCCCGGTTCGCGATAACAACATTTACGACCTTGTTCTTGCCGATATATACGTCGGCACAAATGCAACAAGTCTTTCCGTTAAAGATACTCGAAGTGATGCACAGCTGTGCGGCTGGGTGTATTCAACTTCCGGAGACAACTCATTTTTCGAAAGTCTTGATGGAACATTTAACGAGTGGTTTGTAGCAACAAAAAACACGCTGTCAAGCGTAACGCTCTTTAAACGCTATAATTGGCGCACAACGGTTGAAACTGAAACAAACATAGTTTCGTTTGACATTTCCCAATATGATGCCGAAACAACATTCATTGAAGTATATACAAATGGCGTTCTTGACACCGAAGGCGTTGACTATACGCTTGAAAACAGTGTAATAACGTTTAGCGGCTTGCCACTTACGGCCGGTACAGAGGTTGAGGTTAAATGCTACAAATCAATCGACGGTACGGGAATTCTCAGCGTGGCTGATGAAATAACCGCTTTGCAAAATGCCGTTGCCAAATTAAATGCAGCTGACGAATGCGTATACAAATGCAACGGAGCCGATGACAACGTGAAGCTTTCGGAACTTGCGCAAGAGTGGTTGAGCGACGATCTCGATTACAGCTCAAAAACAATAAAGATATATGGAACATTTGGCGCGACTGCTGCGTGCGCAGGCGCGGGCACGGCGGCCAATCCGTATAAATGGTTTAATTTCGGACTTGCCGAAAGCGTAAAGAGGCGTATAACATTTGACTTTTCAACCTGCACGCAAATCATGCTGCCTATAACAGCCGGCACATCAAATGTTGTTTTTTCCGGCTCAGATGTGCACGTTATCGGCGCAAATGTAATCGCGACTCAAACTTTCACGAATACGAAAGTAAAAATGTTCGATTCAAACAGCGGCTCTGTATCTGCTGAGGATTGCCGATTCTGGATAACGGCTTGCAGCGAAAGCTTTATAGCTCAAACGGGTAATTTCACAAACTGCCGCGCCAGCGTGGCGAATGCATCGGGCGATTCGTACTGTTTTCTACCGGCAACGGCAAGTTTGCTCAAAATTAACGGCGGCGAATACTACGGTTACACCGGAACAAGCGGCAGCAAGAGTGCCGTAATCGGGCAAACAACAGGAAATGCCGTTTCTGTTTTGTATGGCGTTAACGCGCCCACAGTAGCTCGTTCCGGATATTACCAAACACACGCAATCTTTCAGGATACAAACGGCGGACGCCTCAATTGCTCAGATTTAATCAGCGAACTCGCCGTATCGGTTGCATCGAACATAAGTGATGTTCGCGGTACGATTGCAAAAAGCAAACCGGGCACTATTTAAATTAAACATTGCTGACCTGCCATGTGTAGGTTGAGCGGAGACAACGCCGACATTTATTTGTCGGCGTTTTTGTTTTAAAAAAACTTTATTTTACAAAAAAATTTTGAAAAAAGCCCTTGAAATAATCGTACGTCTATGCTATAATATAGTCACAGTTAAGGAAGATAACAAATACAGAAGGACAAAGAAAAATGAAAGTTTATATCAAAGAATGGTTTTTTAATAAAAATTGGTGTTCGATTATTAGAAACTATATGCTAAACGAACGCGCTGTTTACGTTATCGGCGAAACTGAAAAAGCATACAAAGTCGAGGGCGGCTTCACAACTCAGGACGGCGAACGTGAAAACACTTTTGATTTTTGGGTTCCGAAATCTTGCACAATGACTGAGGAAGAATACGCCGCCGAACAAAAGGCATTTGCCGAAAGGCAAGAAGAAATTGAAAAACACTTCAAAGAAGGCTGCGAAGCTTACGAAGCGTTGCTCAAGTTTGCAAAAGAAAACAATGTAAAAGGCGTTCGCAAAGGAATGAAAAAAGAAACTATATTAAACAAAATTCACGATGCAGGGCTTGAGTACAACGCTTGAGTTTGCTTTTAAAAAAATAAAGAAAGGTGATATTAAATGGACAAACGAAAAATGACACCGCAAGAACGGTACGCGGAGAAGTACCGCCGACAATACAAGATGGATTGTATAACGAGGACGGAACAAGATATAATCCAAAAGCTCGACAGTGTTCCAAATAAAGCTGGTTATATCAAGCAGCTTATCCGAGCAGATATTGCGGCAAATAAAGGAAAGGAGTAAAACATTATGAAAATTTACACAGCAGATAAGGAAACGGGCACATTCATAGATGAATGTAAGGATATACAAGAAGCAAAAAAATTGATACAACAATACGAAGAAGAAGACAGAAAAGAAAACATTTATACAGCCGATTTTTACGATATAGTCAACGAATTTCACGAGACGATAAAACAATAAATCACAACAAATAAAGAAAAGGAGTTAACAAAAATGAAATATTATGAAGTTGCGGAAATAACCTTAAAACTCAATTCTAAAGGGTACGAAATGGGAGACGAGGAGAGCTCGTATATGGGCCCGGATTACAAAAAAGCCATTTGTGTGTGCGATGAGGCCTTAAGTAATTGGGAGCGTCTTGATTACAGGGACAAAAAGGAAAGCGCAATAGAAGGTAGGATATACGAAATCCCCGATGATACAGATATAAACGATAAAGATGAAATAATTAACGCGATATGTGACGCGTGCGAATATGACACGTTTTTTTCACATTATCCGGAAGACGATTTAAAAAAAAGCCAAGAAAAAATAAACGCTCTTATAAATGCGTGAAAATTAAATCATTAAATAACAGACCCCACCGAAGGCATTTGCCGCGGTGGGGTTTTAATTACAAAAAATAGTAAAAAGCCCTTATATACCGGGCTTAATATATTTTCGAGAATTGCACTCGGTGCAAACGGCTTGAT
>ERZ506742.244-NODE-244-length-26628-cov-5.71686_pt1 | contig 26628 bp, 29 predicted proteins | sample MGYA00512570_ERZ506742 | MGnify/ENA metagenome assembly ERZ506742 | reverse complement strand
ATATACTTTCGATGCGATAGCTTCACATTGTTTTGATTAACCACAACCGCCGTTTTTACCTTATGGATTCTCTTCATCGGGCTTTTAATAATATAATCTTCCTCCTCTAACCATGAAAAAAATGTGGAAAGGCTCCTGCGAACATTATCTATAGTAACCTTTCCACAATTATTAATCGATTGATACTCTAACAGGTACTTTCGTAGCATTTCTGTAGATATTTTTATAACCGGAACATCTACTGTTTCCAACATTCTCTGGATATTACACCTATAATAACATATCGTCTTATCCGAACAGCCTTCTAAATGTTTAGCCGTTAGAAACATATCCAGGAATTCCTCATTACGAGTTTGTAAATAATCAGGCACACGATTTTCCGACAAACGATTAACCAACACTTCCTGTAGTTTCTGCATCTGCGATGCATTCAATACCTCTGCCATATCATTGATAATGTTATAGATTTCCTTTCCCATAATGAAACACTCCTTTTTTTGTAGGAGTATATCGTAGAAAAATCAACACTTCAACAGAGCGTATTACTGAAAGTTTCACTTTTATTATTGTTTCTTGTTTGAAACTATACTGCCGATTACCTGAACAATTAGAGCCGTTCCTAAACCAACTACGCCGCCTGCTAAAATAATCATAATAATTTCATCATAATCAAATCGGTTTGCAGCAAAAGACCATATTCCTGCTATGGTTGCAAATATTAAAACAAACCCTAAGTACAACGTCTTAACAGTCTTTCTATTCGTTGTTGATACTGGTTCTATTCCTTTAAGAATATAATCCGTTGTGACTTCAAAAAGTTCGCTCATAGCGATTACTTTTTCTAAATCGGGTGTGGTTTGTTCACTTTCCCATTTTGATACTGCCTGTCTTGATACGCCAACCTTATCAGCAAGTTCCTCCTGCGAATATCCTTTTTGTTTTCGTAAATATTGTATTCTGTCTGCTATATTCATTGTCAGTTCTCCTTTCCTTTTGACTTGACAAAATCATAGCAATATTTTAGGTTGCATTACCACCACCTATGCTTGGAAATTTGTCAACCAACGGTTTCAATCAAGTTTTTCAGTTCAAAAATGTATTAAACAATTTGGAAAATTCAAAGCTTACGCTTCTTTCCAATCTCTCAACAAGCTGAATTTTACTTACTTTTCTTCTCTTTGTTGCGTTTTACTAATGCAATGATTAAGTCTGCAACTCCGGCACATAGCCATATAATAGCCAGCGCAGTATGTTCTGCTAAAAACCAAGCTGGCGATGAAACAAGCAATATTATTGCCATAATAAAAATTTCCTTGCTACTCATAATCATCCTCCGCAGTCGAGTAGACCAGTGCCTCACGACACTAGCCCCGCACAAAACCGTACGTGCGACTTTCTCGCATACGGCTTTTCATAATAACATTCTTATTTCTTTATCTTGGACGAGCCAAAGAATCCACCCAGTTCTATCTCCGCATTATATTTAAGACTATATGCACCATCGCCATTGTTAATGGCTCCCGCTATCTCTCTAATTTCTTTTTCAATATTTTCTAATGTTTCATACCAGCCAAGTATTGTTGTGTGTTCTCCCCAAAAAGTCACTTTGTCAATTTCCAATAAAACATACTCTGGCTCATCTTTATGAGGAAATATTATAGCTCAATTTATGTTTTCCTTCCACCAACCTACTTTTGCATTTACGCAACCTTAAGTTGCGTCCCTTGCTTTACGCCATATTCCCATTATTTAAGCAACAGAAACTGGAATTTAATAATTAGTTTTTTTCGCAATCAAAACTCCAACAGGAGCTAAACCGCCATCCACCAAATTCACTTTGACGACTGTAAAGCCATAATCCGTAATAAACTCACAAAAATTTTCCTTGTTCCATTCTTTATATGCTTTAAATCCTGTAATAGACATCAATCGCTTTCGTAAACCACTTGATTTTTTCTCTGCCCATAAGAAGGTTGGTGCGTACAAAATACCATCTTTTTTTAATACTCTACGAATTTCCTGCATTGCTTTTTCAGGCTCTGGCATAATGTGCAGTGCATTTGAAATTACTACACAATCAAAATTTTCATTCTCATATGAAAGTGCCGTTGCATCGGCTACGCAAAAACTAAGTTTTTCTGTTGTACCTCTCCTTTTCGCTTGCTTAATCATATTTTCCGAAAAATCGGTTGCCGTCCAGCTATTAGTACAATCAGACAATGGGAAAGATAGCTGCCCTGTTCCACAAGCTAATTCTAATACATTCATATCAGATTTGAGATAATCTCTAATATATCCGCAGATTGCATTATAAAATTTCTTATCTGACTCCATCAAAGGTGCATATATTTTTGCAAGTCGTTGCCAATAACCCTTGTTTGCCTTGTCTTTCATATCAAAATCTCCATTTTATTCAATAATACAAATTCCGATTTGTTTATTGCCCTTTTATAACGGTTGCATCATTTCAAGGATGATGCCATCATAGACACGTCCTTTAAAAGGTTTCAGTACCTCAACCAGCGTCCTTACAACACAGGATGGAGTGAAGAATTCTCCACCACGTTTACCTTCCTGCTCCGCAAACATAGAAAGACAATATTCATATGTACGTCCAAGTATATCCTTTTCATCTCCATGCTCAATCATCTGGATATTTGTGAAGAGGTCAACAACATCCCCCAATCTACGTTTATCCAACTTGGGGCGTGCAAAATTCTTAGGTAATATATCTTTCAGACGTTTATTTTCCTTTTCTATCGCACGCATAGCATTATCAATCACTGTTCCAATTTCTGGTGTATGTGCCTGTCGCGCAATTTCACTCCATCTTGCATCAGCAGGAACGAAGAAGATACCTTCAGATGTATACTCATCAATATCCTCTTCAAATCCATCCCCTTCTGCAAGCAATGCTTTATATTTTTCATCAAATCGATTGGAAATATATTTTAAGAAAATAAGACCTAATACTACACTTTTATATTCAGATGCGTCCAGATTTCCCATTAATACACATGCCGCATTCCAAATCTGCTTTTCAAATCCAATATCCGCAGTGTTTTTATCTGCCATTTTATCTGCCTCCCCATCCTTTTATTCACTCAAGAAATTATGTTAATTATACCCAATGAATTGTCGAAATACAATATTTTTGTATTATTACAGATTTTTACGGGGAATTATTTGTATTTACTCATTTCCAATTAGAAAACGCACTCTCATAATTGCTCAGATATGTATACGGAATCTGGATTTCATCATCCGTCTGTGTATAATCAGAGGAAGAAATCGGAATCGGATTGCAACCACCACCGCTTTCGCCGATCTGGTCAATCGCAAACTGGCTTCCCTCCGGTGCATCAATCACCCACTCTACCGGCATACCTGCCTGCACCGTAGAAAGTGTGTAGCTTTTGTTAATTATTTTCTGTGCAAAAATGCGACTTTACACATGCTTTCAAATTCGCATACGCATGCGTTTTCTCCATTGCAAGCCGCTTTTCTTCCTCTGTGCAGGCAGCGCTTGCCGCATAGCACTCGGCAAATACACCACTGTCGATACACGCTTGTACATCTGCACCAAAACATCCTGCAAATGCATAGACAGGCACTTCATACGCCTTTGCGATCCGCGCTACGCCGATCGGTGTCTTCCCCATCAGCGTCTGCGCATCGAATCTTCCCTCTCCAGTGATAACCGCGTCTGCTGTTTTGATTGCCTGCGCGATCTGTATCTCATCTAATACGATGTCAATGCCTGGCTTTAAGACTGCATGTAAGAACATTAGACACGCATAGCCTAGACCTCCAGCCGCACCGGCACCGGGTGTCTTGCGTTTTTTGACATGATTCTGTTTGTCGTTCTTTATCTTCTCCTGCTCGAATTTATCTATCTGCCGATTTACCATTGCATTCTGTGTATCTCTACACCAGTCTTCCACAATATCGGCATACCGGTTCATCGCCACATCCATCGCCTGTACCATCTTCGCATCCGCACCCTTTTGTGGCGCGAAGACGGCACTGCATCCCTGTGCACCGACCAGCGGATTCGTCACATCGCACGCAATCTGGAATGTACACGAAGCAAGCTCCGGCATTACTTTCTCTGTTGTAATCGACCGCACCTGCGCCAGCCCTTCCGCGCCATAGCCAACTTCTCTTCCTGCTTCGTCCATAAAATGAAATCCAAGTGCCTGCAGCATTCCGATTCCTGCGTCATTTGTCGCACTTCCGCCGATTCCAAGGATGAATTTCTGACAGCCACATGTAATGGCATCACGTATCATCTCGCCAACTCCATAGGTCGTTGTATGCATCGGATTTCTTCTTTCTTCCGGTACAAGCGGTAACCCGGCTGCCTGCGCCATCTCCAAAACTGCCGTCTTTTCTCCTGCCTGCTCGTAGATTGTGTATCTCGCCGAAACTTCCGTTCCGACCGGTCCGGTCACAGGGATTGTCCGTGTCTGCACATGCTCCTTTCCGAAGGTAAGTGCTTCCACCGTGCCTTCGCCGCCATCGGCAACCGGAAAGATCTGCACATCAACGTCCGGGTACCGCTCTAAGATTCCGTCTCTGACTGCATTTCCTGCCTCCAATGACGTAAGACTTCCCTTGAACGAATCCATCGCCACGACGATTTTTTTCTGACTATTACTTTTATTAAAATGATTCACCATGTTTATTTTTCCCTCTATCAACTGCAATTACATACTTCACATTTTATCACATATCTGCTATGATGAACTACAGAATTATTGGATGTATTTGTAAGAATGGATGGGACTTATATGAACTGTCAAAAATCATATCGCAGATTGCTTAATTTCATTATTTCCATCGTAATTCTGTTTTCTGGTCTGTACTTTAACCATACGGAAGCAGATGCTTTTTTTGATGCGGCAAAACCTGCCGCCCAGTCGACGGTCAGCAGTGTCGAGCTTCCAATCTCTGCAAATACACAGATCAATACAAGCGAGCTTCTCCTTGCTTCGAGAACCTCCTATATAAAAGAAGTAAAACAGGGACCTGCACAGGCGGAAACATCTGTCCGTTTTATTGCAGCACTTCCAGATACACGAGAGCTTTCTTCCTTCCGGTATGCTATTTTTTCAGAACCAATTCTGTCGAAAACAATTATCAGTCAACAGAAGATCCTATGCTATATCCATGCACAGGACGGGCAAAAATCCAACTATTTTTCAGTTTAATCACGACTAAACATGAGACTATGGATGCACATAGTTTTCTTTGCATACTTAAAAATTGAAAAATGGAGGACTTAATCTATGTTTATGAATATTCTTGTTGGTATTATGGCTGCAATTGCAATTCTCGCCGGAGTCTGGGGCTTCTGGGTAGATCACAGAAAGGATAAGGATCTACCGAATGAAACATCTGCTGCAGGCAACGCAGATACAAGCAGCAAAAACTAAACAAAGTAACACGAAATGCCGGGACAGACAGCCCGGCATTTTCTTCTATCTATATGATCTATATGAACTTAAGCGTCTTTTCCCCAGACTTCCTCAGCCACTTCTTTTACAAGCTTCAGCTTTGCCCACTGCTCCTCCTCTGTCAGTTTGTTGCCGATCTCGCAGGATGCGAATCCGCACTGTGGGCTTAAATACAGGCGATCTAGCGGAATGTATTTTTCTGCCTCATGGATTCTGGCAATGACCTGATCCTTATTCTCAAGCACTGGAGACTTTGTTGTGATCAAACCAAGTACAACCTTCTTATCGCCGCTTACCTTCACAAGTGGTGCAAATCCACCAGAACGCTCATCATCAAACTCCAGATAGTAAGCATTTACATTCTCTTCTCCAAACAGGATGTCTGCCACTGGATCATACGCGCCACTGTTTGCATATGTGGAATGGAAATTACCACGGCATACATGTGTATTGATCACCATATCCTTCGGTGCATTTGCGATAACCAGATTATTGATATCCTTGTGGTTTTTCTGAATCTCCTTCAGTCCCTCTGCAGTCGTTCCATATGCCAGATGTCCCATCTTATCTGCCATCATGCCCCATGTACAATCATCAAACTGTACATTCCGGCAACCTGCGTCATACAGATCCTGAAGTACCTTTCCGTATGCATTTGCAATGTCTGTTACAAGATCCTCTGTATTTACATAATACTTCTCTGTCTCCACACGGTTAAACGGCATTGTAAACTGTGCCAGAAACTGTGCCGGTGATGGCATTGTCTGCTTTGCAACGGTATTTTCATCTTCAAACTGCTTTACAAATGTGAAATGCTCAACAAACGGATGCCTGCCGGACAATCCAACCTTGCCTACCAGATATGTATCATCGACCATTGCGGCCTCTCCATGGAATGGAAGTCCTGTTTTGGTCGGTGTATGACCGATGCCATCAAAGCCCCACATAAAATCCAGATGCCATGTTGCACGACGGAACTCTCCATCTGTAATTACATGATATCCAAGTGCCTTTACCTTCTGAACAAGTTCTGTGATTGCTGCATCCTCAACAACCTTTAACTCCTCATATCCAATCTTACCTTCATCAAACTGGCATCTTGCTTTCTTAAGCGCCTCCGGTCTCAAAAAGCTTCCTACATAATCATAACGAAATGGTGTCTTTCCTATACTCATTTTATTTCCTCCGTGTTCTGTGATTTGCTCACATTATAATCGGACAAAATGGGTTTGTATAATATCTATTTTTTTGTGTTTGATATAGTTTGAAGCTATTTCAACTATTCTAGGATAAGTATTTCTTTATTGCAGTCAGATACGTCTGAGCCAGATGACTCAGCATTTCTTTCTTGTGCGTGATATAGCCGATCCGCATATCACCTTCATCCGCAAGTGGCACGGAAATGATATCTTTGCCATTTAATTTCTTATCGATCACACCGCTGCATACAGTGTAACCATTCAAGCCAATCAGAAGATTGAACAAGGTTGCCCGGTCACGCACACGGATATTCTTTTTCCGTTCCGTCTCAGAGAAGATCTCCTCAGAGAAATAAAACGAATTATGCTCACCCTGCTCAAATGACAGATACGGATAGCTTTGCAGTTCTTCGTTCGTGATGACTTTATTTTCCGCAAGCGGATGCTTCCGGCTGATAAAAACATGCGGTTTTGCCACAAAGAGCTGATGAAACTCCAGATCGTAGGACTTCAGGATCTTCGTGAGCACAACCTCATTGAAATCATTGAAAAACAGGATTCCGATCTCACTCCGCATACGCGCCACATCCTCGATAATCTCATACGTCTGTGTCTCCCGGATGCTGAAATCATATTCATCCTGTCCATATTCCTTGATCAAATCGACAAATGCATTGACCGCGAAAGAATAATGTTGCGTGGAGATGCAAAACTGCTTCTTTCCACCAGCGCCGTTCTTATATTTGTCCTCCAGAATATCTGCCTGCTCCAGCACCTGTCTCGCATATCCAAGGAAATCCTCCCCCTCCTTGGATAAGGTAATGCCTTTGTTCGTCCGGTTGAAGATCACAATATTCATTTCCTTTTCCAGATCATGAATCGCATTTGTAAGGCTTGGCTGCGTGATATACAGCTTCTTCGCTGCTTCTGTGATCGTTCCGGTCTGTGCAACCATCGTTGCATATCTTAGCTGTTGTAATGTCATCGTTTACTCCCCTTTCTCTTCCTCCACTGTCTGCAATATCATGTTCTTAAGCTGTCTTGCGGCAGCGCTGAGTGGATGTTGGTTATCAAACACCATACAGATATCCCGTTTCGGAATTTTTTCTTTTAACGGAATCTGCACGATTTCTCTTTTCATTATAGCTTCTCTTGCCATCGCTTTAGGAACGAAGGCAAGTCCTAGCTCATGCCGTACCAGTGGCAGGATCTGATCGGTCGTTGCAACCTCCGTATCCGGGGACAATTCCAGTCCATATGATAAAAACAACTGATTATAAAATTGAAATGTCATCGTCTCACGTCCAAGACATATCAGCGGATAATTTTTTAATTCCCACAGCGATATTTCCTGGCTACCAAGCGCCATGAACGTTCTTCCTCCGACTAATACCTCCTGAAAAGACTCCAATACAATTTCCTTGAGCGGGGCTTCCACCGCCGCCGGGGTTGACACGACCGCAAAATCAATCATTCCGCTTTTCACTGCCTCGATTGCCTGTGGAGTTGAGTGATTATAGATTTTCAGACGTATACCCGGATATTTCATATGAAACTCTTTCAGCTTATCCAGCAGATAGATATTCAGGGCGGTTTCACTTGCACCGATCGCAATGCTTCCGTGTGCCAGTCCCGTACTGTCGGCAAGCTCCTCCTCTGCCGCCCATAACTGCAGCATCGCCGCAGATACATGCGTATACAGACGCTGTCCCTCCGGTGTCAACTGCACACCACGGTTCGTTCTCACAAACAACGTACTCTGAATCTGCTGTTCTAAGCTGTTCATCGCACGTGTAATATTCGGCTGGCTGTTTCCTAATACACGTGCAGCCTTTGTAAAATTCTCATATTTTGCCACATAATAAAAGATCTTATAATACTCAAAATTTACGTTCATGCTTCTCCTTATCTGATATATCAAAGTGGTATTTTTAATATATCAATTATAGTTTTTACTTATTTCTGCATGCATAGTATAATCTGTCCGAAAAGAAAAAGCAAGAAGGGATGTGCATATTATGAAAAATACAACGATGTTTCCAAGAGAAGAACATGCAGATGTTTTGTTCCAGAAAATATTAAATGATTCATGGGCATGTGAAAAACTGCAGGAGACTTTTTGTAATTCTCTCGCGCTGAATGACGATACAGATAATTCCCCTTCTGCATCCACATTTGCCAATGTCCTGTTTGACGCATACCACAACCGGGATTTATCTGCGTTTCTTATGGCAATCTGTCAGAACACCTTGTTTGATCTGCTGCGGAATTCTTATCTGATTCCATACCGGTTCAATGCAGATGGAAAACAAAACCCGATTATCATGACAGATACGGCAGGAAATCTGTTACCCGAATATAAAAAAGCCGTTCACGAAAAAGAATATCATCATTTTCAAAACGTATGCAAAGAAATCGGTTCAACCCAAAACATGTTTCTGGCGCAGGCTTACCGGTACAGCCACGCATATGCATCTGATTCTATGGATGTCCAGCAAAAAATTCTGGAATCCTGCACCGGCGTTCTCCTGATCCGCGAGCTTCCAGACACGATCAAGCAAAAAGAAACCGAAGCAGAAGCCTATTCCGCAGTCTGGGATCTGATGGTAAAGCTGGAGAAGGAACTTCCGATGGCATTTGTATTTTACGGACAGGATACTCTGTTCGAACACAATGAGCGGTTTGACGAGCTTGGAATCTTCCTGCCAAATTCCGTATTTTTGAATAATCTGAAACGGCATATTACAAAAGCAGAGGCGATATTATATGAAGAAGAACGCTGATCCGACATCAACTTCCTATGTTGATATTATGGAAAAAAATCACATGGAAATCCCATGGCATGATTATACCGGTGATGACAGCAACGTGCTTATCTCCGATGCCGGATTAATTGAAAAAGCATCCGTCATTGGGCGTGTCGGTCTGATTCTGCTTTCCTGTGGAACCGGTGCCTGGCGTGTCCGTACATCTATGAATAAGCTTTCCAAGGAACTCGGCGTAACATGCACGGTCGATGTCGGTCTGATGTCTATTGAGTTTAACTGTTTTGATGGAAATGATTGCGTATCCCAATCCTTAAGTATTGCAAATACAGGTGTAAACACATCCAAGCTTTACCGAATGGAGCGTTTCGTCGACAACTTTCCAAATATCGAAGCACATCTGACCGGTGAAGAAATCCATAAAAGGCTTGATGAAATCGAGAGAATCCATGCGCTTTACTCTCCTGTCAAATTAGGACTGGCGGCAGCACTCGCCTGCTGTGCATTTACATTTCTGCTCGGCGGCGGTCCCGTGGAAATGATTCTTGCATTTATTGCTGCAGGTGTTGGCAATATCATACGAACAAAACTGATCAAGCATCATTTTACCTTATTTCTAAACATTGCTGCTTCTATCTCGGCTGCCTGTCTGATCTACACGATCTGTCTAAAGCTTGCCGAAATGCTGTTCCATGTAGCCGCGGTGAACGAAGCGGGTTATATATGCTCTATCCTGTTTATCATCCCAGGATTTCCATTTATTACAAGCGGCATTGACCTTGCAAAGCTGGATCTCCGTTCCGGACTGGAACGACTGACTTATTCCATTATTATCGTTTTGGTTGCAACCATGTCTGCATGGATCATGGCTTTGTTGTTACATTTACAGCCACTGTCTTTCGCAGACATGCATATCAATGTATGGGTACATTTTATACTCCGGATAATTACAAGCTTCTGTGGTGTATTCGGATTTTCCCTGATGTTCAACAGTTCTGTTTCAATGGCATGTACGGCTGCAATGATTGGTGCTGTCGCAAATACACTCCGTCTGGAGCTCGTAGACCATTGTGGAATTCCTGCCGCTGTAGCTGCATTTCTTGGGGCACTGACAGCAGGACTTCTTGCATCCTTTATAAAACAGAATCATGGATATCCAAGAATTTCACTTACGGTTCCTTCCATCGTTATTATGGTTCCGGGACTTTACTTATATCGTGCAATTTATAACTTTGGCATTATGTCTCTTACCGAAGCGGTCTCGTGGTTTACATCTGCAATCATGATTATCATTGCACTTCCACTCGGTCTGATCTTTGCAAGAATTCTGACTGACCGTACATTCCGGTACTGCACATAACATAAATTACCTTACCAAACAAAGGAGGACAAACAAATGCTTACAGCCGTAACAGGTATCAACTGGGGTGACGAAGGAAAAGGTCGTGTCATCGATCTATTAGCAGAGCAGGCGGATATCGTCGTCCGCTATCAAGGCGGAAATAACGCCGGTCACACCGTCGTTGTTGGTCGTGATAAATATGTATTAAATCTGCTTCCATCCGGGATTCTGCATCCGGATGTCACATGTGTTTTAGGGGATGGAATGGTCATTGACTTAGAGCATCTCACGAAGGAAATCGAGGCTCTGCGAGGAAAAGGTATTCCTATCACACCAGAAAATCTAAAGCTTTCCAAGCGTGCCACGATCTCTATGCCTTGGCACCGGGTGCAGGATGAACTAGAAGAAGCCCGGCTGGAAAAGGATGGTTCCGCCTTCGGTTCCACACGTCGCGGTATCGCCTATGCTTACAGCGACAAATATAGAAAGAAAACGCTCCGGCTTGGTGATCTGCTTCATCTGAACGAGGGCTATATACACAACCGGCTGCACATGATGCTGGATGCCAAAAACATGGAGCTTTCCGGCTGTTATCATCAGGAGCCAATGTCCTATCCGGCACTGCTCTCCTGGTGTGAGAAACAGGCGGCAGCATTCTCCGCATATATCTGCGATACCGGCGCATTCTTAAGAAATGCCCTAGCAGACCATAAAAAAGTGCTTTTGGAGGCACAGCTTGGTGCCATACGTGATATTGACTATGGCATATTCCCATATACATCCAGCTCATCCACGATCTCAGCCTATGGTCCGATCGGTGCCGGAATCCCCGGTGCTCCGCTCTCCCATGTCGTCGGTGTTCTGAAAGCATACTCGACCTGTGTCGGTGCTGGTCCATTTACCGCAGAGAAAGCAATGTCCGAATCATGGAAAGATGATCTTCGCCGTGCCGGCAATGAATACGGTGCTGCAACCGGACGTCCAAGACGTGTTGGTCCTTTTGATGCCGTTGCCAGCCGTTACGGACTCCAATGTCAGAACGCAGACCGGATTGCCCTGACAAAACTGGATGTATTAAGCTCCATGAAGGAAATTCCGATTATCACAGAATACCTGCAGCACACGAAACATATTATGGATTTTGACCCAACAGATAATATGGATAATCTCCTGCCTGTCATCGATATCGTTCCTGGCTGGCAACAGGATATCTCGCATTGCCGTTCTTATGATGAACTGCCGGACAATGCAAAACGATATATAGAAACGATTGAAAAACTGCTTGATCACGAGATACAATTTATCTCAGTCGGTGCGGAACGAAATCAATACCTGACAAAAGGGGAATGGCTGTAAAGCCACTCCCCTTTGTTATGTGTACATCTTCACTCTTCTCTGATACTCTGCATACGTGAGCGGTGCTTTCTCACTCAGTATCTTTGATTTAATCACAGTTCCGATAAATAACGTATGGGAACCACAAGATATCTTCTCTGTCACCGTCGCTCCAAGCATCGCCACGCTCTGCCATCCGAGATACGGGATTCCCTGTTCATTGACCGGAAGCTCCAGTGTTTTCATTTTGTCAACATCTCTTCCAGACTGATATCCAAAATGCTTGATTGTCTCGAAGGTGCATGTCTCATCTAAGATGCTGACTGCAAATATCCCACTCTTTTTGAGTAACTCACATGTATAACTCTGATTGGAAACCGCAATTGCAATCTGTACCGGCTCGTGGCTGATCTGCATACATGTATCAATGATACAGCCATTTGCTTTTTTCTCCCACACCGTCGATAACATGTATAATCCATAGGTAATACACTGTGTTGCTATCCGTTCCATCTTCCACATCTCCTATCTGATTTTGTTTCCGATAGTATGTGCAAAATGAGATTTTCTATAGATAAAATATTATCAATTTAAGCAAAAATGGTACAAAACAGATCATATATTGTCTATTTTGTACCATCATCAAAGGACAGGAAATAAGATTTAAAATCTGTATTTGGATTGTTCTAGCTCCACATTGCCTCGATTTCAGTCTTTGACACCACACCGACACTCTTCTTCACGATCTCGCCATCTTTGAACAAAATCAATGTCGGGATGCTTGCCACGCCATAAGACATCGCAATATCCATCGCCTGATCGACATCGAGCTTGCAGACCTTGACCTTTCCTTCATACTCGTCCGCAATCTCAGAAACCGTTGGTGCCAGCATCTTACACGGGCCACACCATGTTGCCCAGAAATCTACGAGCACGAGTCCCTTTGCATCGAGTACTTCTGCCTTAAAATTATCGTTATTTAAAATTACTTCTGCCATTTTCATTCACTCCTTATCTTTTGATTTATGTTACCCTTTGCTGCTTCCTTTTAATCACGCTACCACGCTTCACCCGGATATTTCATGCCCCAGTCTTTCCGAAGCTTCGTCATGATTTCCATTACATCCCTGGAATACGCAAGCTGCATCGCGGATGCATCCCCGCTTTTTACTGCCTGTTCCATATCCTGCATCTCATAGTACAGCGCATCCGCAGTATCTCCGGCTGTAATCTCCGTCTGCGCGCCACTTTCGGCATCCACGATGACTGCCTTATCCGCGCGCGGATATTCCATGATCTCGATATATCCTTTTTCCAGACTGATCATCGCACGCTTTGGCTGTTTCGAATGCATCGAAAGTGCAACCGTCGCCATCTGCCCCTGGGCATTCTTGAGCAGAATTGTTGCCTGCTCATCAGAACCGGTCGGAGAAGGCTTCCACTGGCTCACGATCTCATCCGGCTGTTCATCCAGGAAACTCCGGACGATCGACAGCGCATACACACCGATATCAAGCATCGCGCCACCGGCAAGATTCATATTAAAGAATCGGTTTGACATATCGTATTCCTTGAAGCTTCCGAAATTCATCGTGATGATCTGCACCTTTCCAAGCTCACCGCTTTGCACGATATCCCACAGCTTCTTGTAGATTGGCATATGCCAGATCGTCATTGCTTCTGCAAGCACAAGCTTCTTTTCTTTCGCAAGCGCGATCATATCATCCAATTCTCTGCTGTTAAGTGTGATTGATTTTTCAACAAGCAGATGCTTTCCATGCATCAGCGCCTGTTTCATAAATGCATAATGTGTATTATGCGGACTCGTAATATAGATGATATCTACATCCGCATCCAAAAACATATCGTCGATCGTATCATATACTTTGGAAACACCGTATTTTTCAGCGAATGCAACCGCCTTCTCATGTGTCCGGTTTCCAACTGCATATAACGATTTCCCCATCTTCTGCAATGCCTGTGCCATCTCATTTGCGATCACTCCGGTACCAAGCACTGCCCAATTCAACGTATCCTGCATCTGCTTTGCCACCTCATCTTTCACTAATATGTTTCAATACCATTAAAATAATCCTTTACCATCTTCACCACGACACCCGACAACAGGAATACCGCAATCAGGTTCGGGATTACCATCAAACCGTTAAATGTCTCCGCGATACTCCAGAGGAGTCCGAGATTCATCGTTGCACCAACGATTGCAACCAGGGAATACACAAGCATGAACGGTTTATTTACCCGTGTACCAAACAGAAATTCAATACATCGGACGCCGTAAAGTCCCCAGCCGATGATTGTTGAAAATGCAAAACAACACATTGCAATCGCTGTGAAGATGGATACCCAGCCACCATAAGTCGCTGTGAAACCACTGATTGTAAGCTCTGCGCCTGCCGCCTGACCATATCCAATCGGAACTTTGCTGCATAAGATTACAAGCGCGGTCAATGTACAGATTACAATCGTATCAACAAATACTTCGAAGATTCCGAAGAATCCCTGCTTTACCGGTTTTCTTGTATCTGCACATGCATGTGCGATCGAACCGGTACCAAGACCAGCCTCGTTCGAGAAAATACCACGGGAAACACCCTTCTTCATACTCATGAAGAAGCTTCCAACGACGCCACCAGTCACAGAAGCCGGGTTAAATGCGCCTTCAAAGATCGATGCAAATACCGATGGCACGTTCTTGACATTCAGCAGCACAACTCCGATTGCAAGCACGATATACATCACTGCCATAAACGGTACCAGCTTCTCTGTTACCTGTCCGATCCGCTTAATTCCGCCGAGCAGAATGAGCGCGATCAGGATTGCCAGCACAATTCCGATTATAAGATTCAAGGTAGAAACCTGATCCTCGGAAATTACATTATAATTAAACAATGCAGAGTCAATCGCCGTTGTGATCGTGTTGACCTGTGTTGCATTTCCCGTACCAAATACCGTCAATACGCCAAATGCAGAGAACAGATACGCCAGCCATTGCCAATGCTTCTTCAATCCATTCTTAATATAATACATCGGTCCTCCGACATAATCGCCATCTTTATTTTTCTCGCGAAAATGCACCGCAAGTGTAACCTCTGCAAACTTCGTACACATACCAAGCAGCGCAGATATCCACATCCAGAAGATTGCACCCGGTCCTCCGATGGCGATGGCTCCGGCTACACCGGCTACATTTCCGGTTCCAACCGTTGCCGCAAGTGCCGTACAGACTGCCTGAAACGGTGTGAGCGCACCGTCGCCCGCTTCCTTCTTCTTGAACATTCGTCCAAATGTCACCTTCATGGCATACGGGAACTTCCGTATCTGTAAAAACCGGGTACGAAAGCTCAAATATAACCCAACACCGATAATACAGGTCATCGCCGGGACGCCCCAGATAAAATTATTGATTACGCTATTGACTGCATCTATTTTTTCTAACATTTGTTAAACTCCTATTCTAAAAGCCTTCCTTCTTTCGTTGTTTCCGAAGCTCGCTGCGTTTCTTTCCGGCCTCCCATTCCGCCTCTTCCACAACTGTCTCTAATTTCAATCTTGGTACCCGCCGCGGCTTATTATCCTCATCCAATGCAACCAGTGTCAGATATGCACGGTTCACCGGATAACGCATCCCATCTATCTTCTCTAAATAGGAATCCACGCGGATTTCCATCGACGAATTTCCGACATAGGTTACGCGTCCGATCAATACGACAATATCATGCTGACGAAGGCTACGCAGAAAAGTCAGATTATCTACCGATGCTGTGAGCACATGTCCCTCAGAATGCCGCATAGCCGTAAGACCTGCCACCTCGTCAATCCAGCCCATCAGTATTCCACCAAACATCACATCTGCGCCATTTAAATGTTCCGGACGAATCTCGTGAAACTGCTCGGTCAGAGAATCCGCAACCCGTTTTTCTTTCATTTGTCCTTCCATGCTGTCATTCCTTTCCTGTAAATCATAAATTCATTCTAGTATTCATCATCAAACATATTAACTGATTACCAACACATACTTCTATGCACATCATGTTATCCGATCAACTCATACTGCAAAAATTCATACTTTAATTTCGAACCCTCGCTGATATTTTCCGGCAACAATGCTCTTGCAACCAGTTTCAGATCATCCGATTCGATATCCGTCCGCTTGAGATTTGCATAATCTCCATCAATACTTACCACTTCATAATACCATGCTTCCATTTTTCTACTCCTTCTATTCTGTTCTGTCAACTATCTCTGATTATACACGCATTCTCACCTATAAAACAAGGAGAAATACCAGTTCTTTGGTATTTCTCCTATCCTTCATACACGCCCGTTTATGCTGAGATTGTGTAGGCCGTTCTGCCGCAGTCCTCAAACAGCATATCATCGAGTGATTTCTGAATCCTAGACTTCAGATACCGGACACCCATTCCGGTTTCAAAAGCTTCTTTTGCAAGCTTCTTTTTTGCATCTGTCGGCATGTTGATATCCACACGATAATCCTTCGACAGACGCTTAAGTGGGCTGATTCTCTTGTCAGACAGAATTCTAAGATAATCTTCTTCTGTCATTTCGTGGAGCTGCACAATGTTATTGATACGTCCGGCAATCTCGGTTCGGACATTGGCATATTCCACCAGGTCTTCCTGCGTAAAGACACTGTTGTACCCATCGAACGTTTCCCCGGATATGGCAGCTCCAAACCCAAATGCATGTGGTTTCTGCCTTTTCGCATTCACCATCATTTCAAAGGAACCGAGGAATACAAAGCTGATATTTGATGTGTCCAGATCGAGTGACTGTTCCCCCTGAAGCATGTTATCACCTTCAAAATGAACCATATCTCCTTCGAGCACCTTGAGCAGTTCATTCTGTACGACCTGTCCGCATCCCCTTTCGCTTCCTCCTTCAAACAGTTTATCTGCCTCATCAAGAACGATGATCAGATGCTTCTGTTCCCTTGCGGATACTCCATCAAACAGATTCCGAACCTTCATATTTCCTTTCCAGCTCGTACCTGTGATCGATGGTGCATTATGGATTTTAATATTGGGATAGATCTGCGCAAGCTGGCGGAAGATCTCCGTCTTTCCACAGCCAGTCGGACCTGCAAACACAACGTTCTGTCTTCTGCCATTTACATGGTTCCACAGAAGCATCGCAGCGGCACGCTTCGCGTCCTTCTGTCCGTAGACACGCTCGTCGAGATACTGGTAAATAGACGCCGGTGTCCGAAGGATATCCGACGTATCTGCCTCATCCTCTGCCTCATAATCATCCTCATAATCATAAGGCATGTCATCCCATGGTTCTTTCTGTGATGCCACTGCGGCAGAATGACCGGTAATCATCCGCAAATGCTCCATATTGACAGTCTTATCGCTGCGATCGGATGCTGCCTGCGGAATCCGGTCATGGTCAGTTTTGATGTAAGCACTCATCAAGGCAGCCGAGATGTCCTCTACATCCTCATCAGAGAGATCCACATCCTCGAGTGCATTGATTAGAAGATCCTTCACGGTCTTCGTCTGCATTGTCTGCCAGGGTGCACTTAACCGCTCAACAGAATCGAGGATCTTCTTGTATTCCTCATCGGAGATATGATCATAGTCACCCGCATTTACATCCCGGATAAAACTAACCGACGGATTCTCAATGTTCCGGTCACCATATCCCCTGCTTGCAGCACGCAGAAGCTCCGCGAAAATATCCTTTGTATTATCCAGCTTCATAGAATTGTTCCTCCTTATTGTACTCTTCTTTGTTTTTGTTTTCTCTCCCACACTTTTTCCTGCCGGAAAGCAGCTTCAAGTTCCATGCGGCTTTCCTCAATTTCATGCTTTGCTACATCATCGGCTTCCTCTGGTGCATCGACCCTTACCGGCTGATCAAAGAACTTTGTGAAAACATCCGGACAATTCTTTGGAACCATACGGTTATATTTCCGGAATTCATCTAATTGATCTTCCGGCGCATCGAATTTCATATAAAACCAGCTCACTGCCTCTTCCATCGTCGGAAAATCGAAATCCTCCGTATCAAGCTCATAGGCGGATCCCTCCACCACATTTATAAAACTCACAAAGCAAAACCCACAACTGTGTTTCATCTGTGCTGCAACCTCTGGATAGAACAGGTAATGTTTTCTGCCAATCAGAAAGATGCCTCCCCCGAATTGCGCATCTATGACAAGCGGGATAAATACCGTATCCCTCTTTTCCTGATTCAAAACATCCCGGAGCTGATTGCAGGCAGTATAATATTCCCCATAGGATTTGTTTTTTCCATCCTGCAACGATACCACATTGCCTCGATTGCTAACAGCAAATGGCTCTATCCCAATCTCCTTCATATAGGCTTCCAGCATATCCAGTCCTCGATCCTTCTTACGTGACTTTCCTTCCTCCTTCTGCCCGGGCCGAAATCCCCCATCGTACAGCAATGTATTTACATCGTTGGCAATCAATCCATCCAGCAGTTCATCTGTCAAATCTGAGAGACTCTGTTCCGTGTAGATCTGCTCCACCGCTTCTGAAAACCGCTCTGGCGATTTCGAAGCAAAGGCAATCATAAGCTTCATCTTATCGCATTCCTTCCGCATGCCTGCAAATACCTCATCCCCACTCAGGCTTCGTCCAAGCATAAGGAGCTTCTTTCGATCTTCTGCGTTCAGATGTACACGGATATTCTCTAACAGGAACGAAAAAACAGATACTACATACTCTGCCTTTGTCAACCTGATCGTACGGATAAACTCTGACGCTTCCATCTCATCGCTATGTTCCCCAATCTTATAGCATTGATATTTCGATGCAAGCTGTACATACGCATTTCTCTTTTCGCCTTCCCATTCATACTTCGTATATAACGCAGTCATGCATGCATCAACCGCCTGGAAATCTATGCCTGCCAGTTCCGTCTGTGTAAGCATCGCTGCAATCTGCCCAATCTCCTGTCTGATTCCATCCTTCGTTTTCGCAAGATTCTTATCCCCACATACATCTGTAAGCAGGAACTTCTCGAACCGTGCTCCATCTTCCGGATTGCTTCTCCACGCCTGATATTCCTGCACGAGCCGGATCCGGAGATTCGCTTCTTTCTCCTGTCTGACATATCGATAAATAAAGGATTCCGTCCGCCGGTTATGGTAATCCGTACCTATCCGCCGGTAGAAATCTTCTTTCATTCCAGCCATCTGTTATACCTCTTTTCGCAGAATATCGATCTTTTCCTCGGTCTTTTTCAAATATGTGTAAGCCTTCAGATACTGATCTGTATCATTATATAACGACAATTTATGCTCACACAGGAAGATATCCAACATGCCTTCCACAGCCTGTTTCATCTTCGACATGTAGGAATATGGAAATTCGCCGGCAAATAACATCGATGCAAATTTCTCAAATACCTGACAGAAATGATCGACATCCACAAATTTCTCTTTTTCCCTTTTATATGCCCGTTCATTTGCTTCCCGTAACTGCCGTTCTGTCTCTGATTCTGGTATTTCCTCATAGTCATCCATGATTGCCTGAATCTCCTCATCCGATAGAAAATCTTCCATTTCATCCGGATCCTCCCCATCAGGTACGGATAGTAATGCAGCATCTTCCTCCTCGAATTCTTTCCACATTTCCGCAGGAATCAATTTGCTGAAATTCTTACCCAGCAGATCCTCATAGATCACGCAGCTATAGTCAAGCACATTCTCAAACACAATATTTCCTGCATATCTGCGGTCAAATGCCCAGTCATATATGCTGTCACGATTCTTAAAATCTTCTGCACAATCCAGAATTTGCTGGAAATTGCTCTGTGGCATAGTATCCATAATCTCGTACATCCATCCCATATCCACAAGAGACACCCGGATTACAAGATATAAAAACATCTCCACATATTTACAGAATGCCCGCTGTTCCGGGATATCTGAGTTCTGGATATTTCCGATCCAGAGAAGTTTCCGGTTTGCATATATATTCATGTCCTTTATAAGTTCATGAATCAGCTGTTGTGTTTTCTTGGCATAAAATTTGCCCGCATTATCTGTCACAAAAGGAAGAATGGATGCATTTCTTCCACTCATCACCTCCTCAAGATCTTTCATCTTCTCCTGAAACTTCTTCTTCCGAAACCATACACTGTCCGTTACCGTTATATCTGCCATTTTTTAATTCCTTTCTTTTGAGTTGCTGTTTATATACTCTAATTATACAGCATTATATAATCTTGTCGTAATTTTTACAACAAAAAAGATATCCTTATGATTTCTTACGAAACCACAGGGATATCTCCGAATTATATTCTATTTAGTATACACTGACTTCCGCCTCATAGGTTCCATCTGAATAAACATCAATATCAAATGCGATATATCCAGCTTCTACCATGGTACTTAATGCCTTGTCTGTTGAATAATTCAACTCATTTGCAAATGCCTCAACAAAATCATCATCCGGATCTTTCAGATCATCATCACTCAAATAATAGTAACTCCATGATGCAATCTCTAACAGATCCTCATCCTTCACAAGCTTTGCAACTGCATTCTCTACATTCTGCTCAAGTGTATCCAGATATGTCTCTGTCAGCTTAAATCCTACCTTTGCCTTCTTATCATTAATTTCAAAATCCTGTCCACTGATACAGATTTTATTCTTCTTCGCATCAAAGGTTGCTTTCGTGTCATCCCCCTCGATATCAAGCAGTGTTACCTTATCATCTTTGATTGTATATATTCCGGCTTCATAGATTTCATCATCATAATCATAGATGGCATAGGTTCCATCTGTAAAGATTGCGCGGTATTCATCATCCCAGGAATCCGTATATGTATATTCGCCTTGCAGCTTTGCTTTCAGAAGAATCGGCAGAATTACCGCAAAGAACACAATTAATACAACTGCGCCAATCGATCCTGCAATAATACCCGTCTTCGCCTTCTTCGACAATGGTTTTCTTGGCGGCTTCGGTGGCTTGGGTGCCTGATTATACATATTCGGCTGACCATATCCCATCTGTCCCTGCTGCATTGGCTGTCCGTATCCCATCTGTCCTGGCTGCATTGGCTGCCCGTAATATCCTGTCTGCCCCTGTTGCATCGGCTGTCCGTATCCTGTCTGTCCCTGCTGCATCGGCTGACCATAATATCCGGTCTGTCCCTGCGGCATCGATTGTCCGTATCCTGTCTGACCAGGCTGTACCGGCTGTCCGTATCCTGTCTGACTAGGCTGTACCGGCTGTCCGTATCCTGTCTGACCAGGCTGTACCGGCTGTCCGTAATAGTCTGTCTGCCCCTGCTGCATCGGCTGCGCGTAACCCGTCTGTCCCGGTTGCATCGGTTGCGCATAGCCACTCATCTCAGGTTGAGCCGTTTGTTGTGGCTGTACTGGTTGAGCCGGTTGTACTGGCTGATTATTCACAGTCTCATTTTGTAATGGTTGATTATTGTTATTATCCATATGTACCCTCCCTCATAAAATCTATTATAATTTTACAGGATACATCTGTAATGTGCAAGCAATATATTTTATTTGTTTCTGACTATATCCGCGAAAGCAAAAGCGCACAGTCATTACACCACAATGTCATCCATCTTCACTTCAAACATCCGGCAGAAAATAAAAAGATTCTCGATATCCGGCAAACACCTTCCATTTCTCCATTTGCTGACACTCTGCTCCGTGACATTGATTGCACGCGCAAGCTTTCTTGTCGTCACCCTGTTTGCACGCATGACAGCATCAATTCTTTTTCCGGTCTCTATTAAATTAATACCTGTACACACATCCGGGTGAAACATGCAAAGCTTTCTCCTTTCCAACTATTTTTCACGTCCTATCGGATCTGCCTTGCACTATACAGTTATTTGTAAACAATTGCGAGCTGTTTGTAAAAATTCATCGTGATTTCAGAAAACTTTGTGAAATAGGTAAAAAATCACCAAAAAAGGTAAGAAGCTTTTTGTTTATTTGGTCAAAAGCGTTCTTACCTTTTTCCGCTTATATTTCCTAATCCGGAATAATCTCGATATATACCTGATCATATTTGTGCTTTAATTCCTGCTTGATCTCATCCCGTACCTGATGCAGGATGCTGATATGTATCACGTCCGTCTGGTTGCCGATATAGACTTCCACCCAGATCTTCCGTCCCGTCTGGATTACATCAAGGAATGTCACTTCGTATGGATAATCCTTCATATGCTTATCTACGATGGAACGGATCTGGCTCAACACCTCTTCCTCCGGTGCAAACAAAACCAGATTCTTGATACTCTGAAAGATCACAACGACCGGCTCCCGGATCAGCAAAATCGCCATCACTGCCGCTACTGCCGGATCAATATATGGTGTCAGGAAATGAAGCTTCGTATGAAGCAACAACACCTGTACCACAAAAGCAACCGCCACACCCAGACTGCTCACAACATCCAGCTTCCACATATAGAGCTCTGCTTTGATCGTCTCTGACTCGTATTTCTTACTGTAATGATTCAGTATGAGATACATCACTGCACATCCTATGCAGACAAGGAACTCAAACACCGCAATCTTCCCAGCATTTACCTCATGTCCGCCATGCACGAGCAGCTTTACGTTCTCCACCAGCAGATTACAAGTGAGTGCCAGCAGGACGCTGTACTTTACGAGCAGGAACAGCGATTCTACCTGTGAGTATCCATATGGGTGTTTCTCCGTAACCGGCTTATACAGAAGTGGCACCAACACAAGAAACGGTCCAATCATAACAAGATCTGCCGCATCAAACAAACAGTCCGTAAGCAGCGAATGGGAATGTGTGATCCACGCCATAACTCCTTCCGCTATAATAAATAAAAGGCTCCCCAGAAAAGATAACCGTAATATCTTCTTCTCTATCTTCAACTTATCTTTCTTCATATATCTAAATCAAATTCTCTTTCTGTAAATTTCCTCTTTCTTTTCTAGTTCTCATCCGGATTCACAATGGCACCAATCTTAAACTGTTTTCCCTCTTTCTGCCACTGACAATACTCTGCAGTTGCTGCAAACAATACATCCCCGGAAGAATTGATTGCTGTCTCCAGCGAATCCTGAACCACGCCAATAATCATACCAACAGCTACTGCCTGCATCGAGATATCCTGTGGAATCCCGAACAGCGAGCATGCCATCGGAATTAATAGCAAAGAGCCTCCTGCGACACCCGATGCACCACAGGCACCAAGTGTTGCCATCAGACTTAACATAAACGCCGTAGGAATATCAACTGCAACGCCCATAGTATTTGCCACAGAGAGTGCCATAATCGTGATTGTAATTGCGGCACCGTCCATATTGATGGTTGCGCCAAGTGGGATAGATACGGAATAAATATCCGGATCTAATCCAAGCCGCTTGCAAAGTGACATATTAACCGGAATATTTGCAGCCGAGCTCCGTGTGAAAAACGCAGTAACACCAGACTCCCGCAGGCAACGGAACGCAAGTGGATATGCATTTTTCTTGAGAAACAGGCTTGCAAGTAGCGGATCTACAACAAGAGCAACCGTTAACATCGCTCCAACTAACACCAATAACAGTTTTCCATATTCTTTGAATATCGATAATCCACTCTCGGAAACGGTTGTAAACACCAGTCCCATAATACCAAATGGTGCACAGCCGATAATCCAGCGAACCACACGCGAAACAGCATCTGAAATAGAAACAAGCGATGCTTTTACTCCCTTGCCGGCACTGCGCATGGCAAGTCCAAACAGTACTGCCCATGCTAAGATACAGATATAATTGGCATCAAGCATTGCCCGAAGCGGGTTATCTGTAATATTCATCAGGATATTCTGCAGCACCTCCACGATGCCCGAAGGCACAACCTCCGACTGATAGGACTCAATATCAAGCGTCATAGTTACCGGGAACAAAAAGCTGGCACTCACAGCTACCACCGCTGCAAGCATCGTACTTAAAATATACATAAATGTAATCATGCGGAACTGCTTGCCATTTCCTTTCCCCGCATTTGCAATCGAACTGATTACGAGGACAAACACCAGAATTGGTGCAATTGCTTTCAATGCCCGCACAAACATCGTTCCGATCAGACCAATACCAGTCGCCTGTGGCACTAAAATACCAAGCCCCGCTCCTATCACAATTCCGATCGCAATCTTCGCAATCAGGGATACACGATTCCACGCATTTACTATGTTCTTCATTTGTTACATATCTCCCATATCATTATTCACAGTATGCGGACACGTGTCAAGCACGGTCAGCGCAATGCTCATTGTAACATAGAAAAGCCACCTCGTATACACAAACCATTGGGAATTTTAACACATTTATGTAAAAATACATACTTGACAACATTAAGTCTTACAGATATTATAATACTGAAATGAGTTTTACGACCGTACAGCTATTGCTCAAGCGGCTTGCTCATTTCTTTTTTATTTCCAGTCAATACCCAACCACATCATACTTCGGATTGCTCTCCTGATCCTCATACATGACAACAAGCTTGTCCTCACATACCATAATTGAAAAGATGTAGGTCGGATCAGTATATGCAACCGATTCATAGCAATCCGCATATTGCTTTAGAACCTTTTCATTGTTACCATCCAGATCTGTCTGTATCAATTCCGTATTTCCATCTTTCTGTTTCAGGTAAAACAACTTATCGCCATAAGAATTATACTCCAGAACATAGTCTGATATTTCAACACGCGGGTCTATCATTGATAATGGGGACAAATAGTTTGTTTCCGTTTTCTGAATCTTCTGTTCTCTGTCTGGCAGCTCATATTGTATCAATGTATAGAGTCCTTTCTCTTTTAGATCGTTATTTTTACGCAACAGATATCCATTTTCATTTTTCCTGATACGCTTCCCATCACGTTCATTATAGAGATACTGCATATAAAAGCTATCATCATCATAGATAATATTCGCATAAAATCCCCATGTACCATTATTCGAATTGCCCTCGAAATTTCCCAGATACAGCTCCTTCTTATTCATATCAATCTGACTTTCTATTTTAACACGATATATATCCACGTAATCATGCCACGTCTTCTCTTCAATAGCGCTTTCATAATAGAGGTACCCATCTTTGACGGCACAGGCAATCGCAGTGTTGCTATATGGCTCATCCACTTGCCCTGTTTCCACATTTACACGGCTCAAAAAGCAATTGTCTTCCAAATAATATGTAAAATATACATATCCGTCGTAGTAATCTAACCGGTAAATGCGTCCTGTTTCCTCACTGTCATCCATCATCCATGCCTTCCTGATGTCATCGAGTGTAATGATTGTCGACATGTCGCCTTCTTCACCAACCTTGCAGATTGCATTCTCAGTTTTATGAAAGAAAAACAGTTCATCCCCATTTGCCACTGCACGCTCGTTGTAATTCATTACTTTATCCTCATATGCTGCATCCGGACCGTGTTCTTCTTTCGCATATGCACCATAGATTGCTTTGTAATTATTGTAAATAACAAAATTCCTTCCAACAAAAAATGCGGACACACATACAAACGCAATTCCCACAACCAGAGACGATATATGAACCGCTTTGCTCTCCTTATCAAACAAATTCTTATTTCGTCGATACTCGTATATGTGGATAAGCAAAACAATTATCATCACTGCTATTCGCACAAAATACAAAACTGTACTTTGTTCTGCATAGACATGTGCCTTAAAACAATACAGATTGCTTATAAAATCGACAATCAAAACTACAATTATTGTCACATCTGCGAACAAATCCAGACGCGCCGAAGTTTTTTCATTTACCTTCTGCATAATCCATGCCAGAACATAGCACACCAATGCGCAGGTAAATAACACTTCCAATCCTAGCCAGAAATTTGCACCATACACTTTAACAAAATCATCCAGATTGCAAAGTCTGGCATACTTCGTGTAAAAAGCAAGCCCAAATGGATATTCACCTCTCCACAATGGTGATGCACCAATTAACTGTTTCAATGCCTGACATGCCACAATCATTGCAATCAGACGTATAAACCATATTCTGTGATATGTGATTATTTTCTTCTGTTCATCTTCCAGCATTATACTCCCCATGTTTTCGTTCTTTTACTTCATTTCAATTTTTGTAACCATATCAAGTATACACAAAATACATATACTTGTCATTCACAAAATGGAGTCAAGCAAAAAAATCCCCTACACTCCATTATGAAGTATAGGGGATTCTTTTATTTGATTACGAAATCAAAATGTCTACCATATGTGGTGTATCCTACTTATTAGCGATTGCAGCCTGAGCAGCAGCAAGTCTAGCGATAGGTACACGGAATGGTGAACATGATACATAATCAAGACCAATCTTGTGGCAGAACTCAACGGATGAAGGATCTCCACCGTGTTCACCACAGATACCGATATGAAGCTTTGGATTTACTGGCTTACCAAGCTTAACTGCCATATCCATGAGCTTACCAACACCTGTCTGGTCAAGCTTAGCAAATGGATCGTTCTCGAAGATCTTAG